>Ga0316224_1000214_pt1 | contig 89074 bp, 68 predicted proteins | sample TBH18013metaG_FD_206254 | JGI IMG/M metagenome (GOLD analysis project Ga0316224, IMG submission 206254) | Freshwater microbial communities from Trout Bog Lake, Wisconsin, USA - TBH18013 | ecosystem: Environmental > Aquatic > Freshwater > Lake > Hypolimnion/Profundal zone | place: USA: Wisconsin...
CTTATCTTCAGTGGTGTAGCGTTTCCCTTTCATAGTCTGGTTCCTTTTATGGGCTCCAGACTAACTCTTAAAGTGGCTTGATTTGGCGGGGTCACGTCATCTGGATCTTCATCGACGCGGCCGGCAACCTCTCGAACCGCCTCGCCCATGACGTCCGCCGGGACTGCTTCGACAAGCTGCAGGAACTGGAATTCAGCTTCTTCGACACCCGGCCCGTCGGCTGGCTGATCACCCGCCTCACCAGTGACTGCGACCGTCTCGCCCGGATCATCTCCTGGGGGTTTCTGGATATTGTCTGGGGCCTCACCTATGTGGTGATGATCGCCGCCAGCCTCCTCTATATGAACTGGCGGCTCGGCCTCATCATCATCGGCATCGTGCCGCCCCTCGCGGTCATCTCGAAGTATTTCCAGCGCCGGATGATCCTGAGCTCGCGCGAAATCCGGAAGTACAATTCCCAGGTCACCGCCAGCTACAACGAGTCCATCCAGGGCGTCCGCACCACCAAGACCCTGGTGCGGGAAAAGGAGAACCTCGCCGAGTTCCAGCAGCTCTCCGCCCGGATGTTCGACGCCTCCGTCCTGAACGCCCGGCAGAACGCCGTCTATTTCCCCATCGTCACGACCCTCGGCAGCCTCGCCGCCGGCCTCGCGCTCTGGCGCGGCGGCTACCTCGCCGCCACCGAGGCCCTCAGTCTCGGCACGCTTGTCGCCTTCATCAATTTCGCCGGCCAGTTCTTCAACCCTATCAACCAGCTCGCCCAGCGGCTCACCGAGATGCAGGGCGCCCAGGCCGCCGGCGAACGCGTCATGGGCCTGCTCGCGACAGAACCGAAGATCAGGGACTCCGCTGCCGTCCGGCAGCGAATTGCGGATTGCGGAAACCGGATACCGGATAGTCCAGCCACCGACAACCAGGACCCGAGGGCCGTTACCAATCCAGCACTGGCCGGCATCCAGGATCCGCGATCCGAAATCGCCCCCGACGGTCTGCCCGGCCGGATTGACACGATTGAGTTCCGGAACGTCACCTTCAAGTACGAGAACGGCCCGGTCGTGCTCCACGACTTCAACCTCACCGTGCGCGCCGGCGAGACCATCGCGCTCGTCGGTCCTTCTGGCGGCGGCAAGAGCACCATCGTCTCGCTCGTCTGCCGGTTCTACGAACCGGTCGGCGGCCAGGTCCTGATCAATGGCACCGACTACCGCGAGCGTTCCCTCGCCTGGCTCCAGTCGCAGCTCGGCATCGTCCTGCAGACCCCGCATCTCTTCAAGGGCACCGTGCGTGAGAACATCCGTTACGGCCGCCTCACCGCCACCGACGCCGAGGTCGAGGCCGCGGCGGCCCTGGTGAACGCCGACGGCTTCATCCGGCAGATGGAGCAGGGCTACGACTCGCCGGTCGGCGAGGGCGGCAACCGCCTCTCCACCGGCCAGCGCCAGCTGCTTTCCTTCGCCCGCGCCCTGCTCGCCCGGCCGCAGATCTTCGTCATGGACGAGGCGACTTCCTCAATCGACACCGAGACCGAGCAGCTCATCCAGCGCGGCCTCGAGACGGTATTCTCCGGCCGCATCAGCTTCGTCATCGCGCACCGGCTCAGCACCATCCGCCGCGCCGACCGCATCCTGGTGATCACCGGGGGCCGCATCGAGGAGTCCGGCACGCACGCCGAGTTGCTCCGGCGCCGCGGGCATTACTACGAACTCTATACGAGCCAGTTCCGCCGCGAGCGCGAGGAAGCCGTGCTCGAGGGCACCGCCGCGGACAGCACGACTTAGTTCACCACAAAAGGCACGAAGATCGGACCCAAACCCCAGGCAGTCTTACCGGAGGAAGCGGAGGGAACTGAGAGATCGTCTCCCGAGGTATTTCCCTGCTCCCTCCGTTTCCTCCGGTAACAACAGATTCAGGTGGATCGATCTTCGTGTCCTTCGTGCTCTTTGTGGTCAAACAACACTCCGCCTTCCCCGTGTCTTGGCACGAGGCACGGGGCGTGCTCTTCTGGCACTCATGCACCGCCGCCTTCGTCTGACCGCCCTGCTCGCCACTGCCCTGCTCGCCGCCGGCTGCCACAGGCGCGAGACCCCCGCCGAGGAGGGCATCCGCACGCACACGCTGCTGATCGGGAACCAGAACGAACCCGCCACGCTCGACCCGCAGATCTACGACGCCGCCACCGACTACAATGTCATCGGCGCGCTCTTCGAGGGACTCACCAACTACGATGAGAAAACCGCGACCGCCGTCCCGGGCGTGGCGGAGCGCTGGGACATCTCCGCGGACGGCCTTATCTATACGTTTCACCTGCGGCCCGATGCCCGCTGGTCCAACGGCGACCGCGTGACCGCCCACGACTTCGCCTGGTCGTTCCAGCGCTTTCTCACCCCGGCCCTCGGCAATTCCTACGCCTACTACCTGTACCCGGTCCGCGGCGCCGAGGATTTCAATACTGGCAAAGCCAAGGACTTCTCCCGCGTCGGCGTCGAGGTGGTCGATGACCTCACCCTGCGCGTCACCCTCGCGCGTCCCGCCGCCTATTTTCTCGGGATCCTCGCCACCTCCGCGCTGCCGGTGCACCGCGCCTCGGTCGAGGCGGCCGGCCGCTTCGACGACCGCACCTCGCCGTGGGCGCGGCCGGGCAGGCTCATCGGCAACGGCGCCTTCACCCTCACCGAGTGGAAACCCAACGCCCGCATCGTCGTCACCAAGAATCCCTATTACTGGGGCGCCGCGCAGAATCACCTCGAGCGGGTGATGATCTATCCCATCGAAAAGGCCGATGCCGAGGAACTGGATTTCCGGGCCGGCCAGCTGCATGTCACCTACAGTGTACCGCCGTCGAAGCTCGCCAGCTACCGTTCGACCGCACCGGAAAAGCTCCGCATCGATCCGCTGCTGCAGCTCTACCTGATCAACTTCAACGCCACCAAGCCGCCCCTCGACAACCCCAAGGTCCGCCGAGCGCTCGCGCTCGCGCTCGACCGGGCGGCGATCTCATCGGGCGTGTTCAGCGGCGCCCGCCTCCCCGCCCACGCGCTCGTCCCGCCGAACTGCGGCGGCTACACCGGGCCCGCGGGCCAGGCCGAGGATTTTGCCGCCGCGCGCGCCCTGCTGGCCGAGGCCGGCTATCCCGGCGGCCGCGGGCTGCCCTCGATGCCCATGCAGGTGCTGAATGACGACAAACTGCCGCGGGTCGCGGAGGTCATCCAGGCGCTTTGGCGCCGCGAACTCGGCGTGCAGATCACCATCGAGCCCTACGACCAGAAGACCTGGCTGGAAAACCAGCAAACCCTGAGCCACACCCTCGCCCTGCGCGGCTGGACCGCCGACTTCCCGGATCCGGTCAACTTCCTCGACATGTTCCACACCGGCAACGGCAGCAATGCCTTCGGCTGGAGCAACCGGGCCTACGACGCGCTGATCGACCGGGCGGCGGTGACGGCGGACCGCTTCACCCGCTTTGCCCTGCTGCGAAAAGCCGAGGCCCTCATGCTCGACGACGCCGCCTGTGCGCCCCTCGTCTTCGGCGCCCGCACCTACCTGATGGATCCGGCCGTGAAAAATTGGGTGCCCGCGCCCCTCGGCATCCACCGCTACCAGCTCATTCAGCTTCAGGCGCCTCAGGGATTATGAGTGAGGTAGGGCGAATCCTCCGAAGGAGCCGGGCATCAAGCGGGTGGAGCGGGTTGCCCTCCATGCGCTTGGACGCCCGCCCTTTCAAACCAGCGCCTTGGGGACAAGCCGCTCCACCTTTCATCCTCCCGGAAATTCTGTTTCGCGTCCTTCGCACCTACGCACTTAGAAAATAACTGATGTGCCGCCCGACTCTCTTCGCCCTGCTGACTGCCGCCCTGTTCGCCGCCGGCTGCGCGAAGCACGAGACCCCGGTCGAGGAGGGCATCCGCACCCACACCCTGCTGATCGGCAACCAGAACGAGCCGGCCACGCTCGACCCGAACCTGATCGATGCCCTCACGGACGAGAATGTGGCCATGGCGCTGTTTGAGGGCCTCACGGTGATCGACGAAAAAACCTCAGCGCCCCTGCCGGGCGTCGCGGAGCGTTGGGACATCTCGCCGGATGGCTTGGTTTATACGTTTCACCTGCGTCCCACGGCGCAGTGGTCGAATGGCGACCCGGTCACTGCGGACGACTTCGCCTATTCCTTCCAGCGCATTCTCTCCCCCGCCCTCGCCGCCGGCTATTCCTACATGCTCTGGCCAATCAGGAACGCCGAGGCCTTCAACGCCGGAAAACTGAAGGACTTCTCCGCGGTCGGCGTCACGGTCGTGGACGCCCGCACGCTGCGAATCACGCTCGACCGACCCACGCCCTACCTGCTTTCCCTCGCCACGCACCAAACCTGGATGCCCGTGCACCGGGCCACCGTGGAAAAATACGGGCGCATGACGGATCGCAGCACGGCCTGGACCCGCCCGGGCAATCTTGTCGGCAACGGGGCATTCATGCTCGCGGAATGGCAGCCGAACGCCCGGATCGTGGTCGTGAAAAACCCGCACTACTGGGATGCCGCGCACAACCGGTTGGAGCGCGTCATTTTCTTTCCCATTGAGCAGGAGGACACCGAGGAGCGGGATTTCCGCGCCGGGCAGGTGCACCTCACCTATAGCATGCCGGCGGTAAAAATCCCGGTTTACCGGCAGCAAGCACCCGGCCAGCTGCGGCTCGATCCCATGCTCAGCGTGTTTTACATCAATATCAACACCACGCGGCCGCCGTTGGACAACCCCAAGGTCCGCCGCGCCCTCGCGCTCGCCATCGACCGCTCAGCCATCTGCCGGAACGTCTACGCCGGCGCCCGCCAGCCGGCGCTCACGTTCACGCCGCCCGGCTGCGGGAGCTATGCGCCACCCGCGGGCAGACCGCTCGACTTGGCCGCGGCGCGCGCCCTGCTGGCCGAGGCGGGTTATCCCGGCGGCCGCAGCCTGCCCAGCCTGCCTTTCCTGATCGGAAACGACGACAAGTCCGCGAAAGCAGCCGAGGCCATGCAGGCCACGTGGGAGCGGGAACTGGGCGTGCATCTCACCATCGAGCCTTCCGAGCAAAAAACCTCCTTCCAAAATCAGCAGTCGCTCAATTACGCACTCGCCCTCCAGGGCTGGACCGCGGATTTCCCCGATCCTGTCACTTTCCTGGACACCCTCACCACGGGCAATGGCAACAATTGGACCGGCTGGAGTTCCAAGGCGTACGACGCCCTGCTCAATCAGGCGGCCGGGACCGCCGATCCTGCGGCCCGGTTTGCCCTGCTCCAACAGGCCGAGGCCCTCATGCTCCGCGAAGCACCGATCGCCCCGGTCATGTACGGTGCGCGCACATATCTGATCCACCCGGCCGTGAAAAACTGGGTGCCCTCGCCGCTCGAGGTCCACCGCTACCAGCTCATCGAGCTGCAAGCCCCGTAAGGATGCTGGGTGGGGACGCCGAACCCTGCCTGTGTTCTTGAACGTAGGGCGAATCCTTCGGATGAGCCGGGCTCTTCGTGGGCGGAGCGGCTTGCCCCAAGACGCTGGTTTGATACGCAGGGCCATCCGGCCCGTTGCGGACAACCCGCCCGGCCTTCCAGGCCAACGGACAACTTGCGCCCGCCCCGCGCCCCCCTCAGTTTCCCTCCGATGCGCCTCGTCCTCACCCTCGCCCTGTTGCTTGGTTCGCTGGCCGTGGCCCGCGCCAGTGATGTCGAGTTCGTCCGGGTCTGGCCCGAGTGGCGCGACACCGAGTCGTTTGACCGCATCTCCGAGTACTTCACGGGCCGGGAGAACACCGGCGGCCAGGTCATCCTGCGCACCCAGCCCAAGTCTCGCGCCGGGTTTTATTTCCTCGCGCGGGTGAATAACTCCGGTTCCGCCCAGCCCGCGGCCAAGCTGATCCTCTCCCTGATCAAGCCCGACGCCCCGCAGGTCCGCGTCTACACGTTCCCCGTCGCGCTCCCCGCCGGCGAGGCGGTGTTCAACCTCGGGCTCACCGGCGATGACTGGGGCGGCAAGAAAATGCATCCCGTCGCCTGGAAACTCGAGGCTGTCGCCACTGACGGCACCCTGCTCACGGTTCAGAAAAGCTTCCTGTGGGAAAAGCCAGACAGGTGAGCGGCGCCGTCTGGTCCGAGTGGCAGCCGCTCCCCGCCAGCCGGCCGCTCGATCCGGCCGTGCTCGCCGAGACCCTCGACGGCGGCCAGGCCTTTCGCTGGCGGCGCGCCGCGGACGGGACCTGGCAGGGCCTCTTCGGTTCTTCCGCCGTCCGGCTGTCCCTCGATCCCCGGGGGTCCTTGCATTGGTCCGCACCGGCGGAACTCGCGGCCGCCACCGACCCCGCCCTCAAGCACTACCTCGACCTTGGGCGGGATCCGCAGGCCCTCGCCGACTCGCTGCCGTGGCGCAGCGACGCCCACCTCGCCCGATGCCTCGCGGAGTTCCCCGGCTTGCGCATCCTGCGTCAGCCCTTCGGCGAAACGCTGCTCGGCTTTCTCTGCAGCGCGACCAAGCAGATCGTCCAGATCAAGCAAATGCTCGCCCTCCTTGCCGAGCGCCACGGCATGCCCCTGCTCTCCAATTCGTCCCAACCCACAGGTCACCGGTCCCTCCCGACCTGGTCCCAGCTTGCGCTCATTCCCGAAGCCGACCTCCGCGCCTGCCAGCTCGGCTTCCGTGCCCGTTACATCCACCAGACCGCCCAAATCATCGCGGCCCAGCCCGGCTGGCTCGACGAAACGGAAGCCCTCCCCTCCGCCGCCGCCAAGGAGCGCCTCTGCTCCCTGCCCGGAGTCGGCGAAAAAGTCGCCGACTGTGTCCTCCTCTTCGGCGCCGGGCGGCTCGAGGCCTTCCCGGTGGACACCTGGATCCTCAAGGCCATGGCGGCGCGCTACGGCCTGCACGGCTGGAAACCCGCCCAGGTCGCCCACTTCGGCCGCACCCATTTCGGTCCCCTCGCCGGTCTCGCCCAGCAATATCTCTTCGCCTACGAACGCCGCCACGCCAGCCGGTAGCACACAGCTATCAAATCTTTGTTTCACCACGAAGGGCACCAGGAGCAAGAAGACCGGATCGGGACCCTAGGCAGTCTTACAGGAGATAACGGAGTGAACTGAGAAAGTGGCTCTCTCCATTACTTCCGTTTCCTCCGGTAAAAAATGATCGGATGGATCGGAGCTCGGTCTTCGGGCTCTTGGGGCCCTTCGTGGTGAATCTTGCAGTCGGAACTTCAGTTCACTTCCCGCGCTGGATTAGCTCCACCTCGTAACCCTCGGGTGCGTCAATGAACGCGATGACCGAGCCGCTGCCGGTCACCGTCGGTCCGTCGCTGAGCTTGTAGCCTTTTTTCTCCAGCTGGACAGTGAAGGTCGTGAGGTCGTCCACCTCGAACGCGAGGTGCATCAGGTCGGGTTGCACCTGCACGCTCGGGCTGTTCGGCAGCTGGCAGAGTTCGATTTCTTCCTCGCTGTTCGGCGTCTGCAGAAAGGCCAGTTGCGCCCCGCGCGGTGACGTATGCTGGCGGGTCAGCTTCAGGCCCAGTGCCTCCTGGTAAAACTTAACCGTGCGGGCGAGATCGTTCACCCGCATGCGGGTATGCAGCAGTTTGGTGACCATATGATCACCGTATACCCGGAGGGCTTGCGCTGGAAGCACGAAGGTTGAAGCTCGAATTCCAGAGATGGAAACCTCGGGCATTGGGTGGATTTCCTCCGGATTTCGGTTTTGAATCTTCGAGCTTCCCCTCCTCCCATGTCCCTCGATCTGGACACCATCCTCGCCGCCCACGTCCGCATCCGGCCGCATATCCACCGCACGCCCGTCCTGACCAGCGCCTCGCTCGACGCCGCGTGCGGGGGCGCCCTGTTTTTCAAGTGCGAGAACTTCCAGAAGGTCGGCGCCTTCAAGGCCCGCGGGGCGACCAACGCCGTCTTCCTGCTCACCGCCGCCGAGGCCGCTCCCGGTGTCGCCACCCACTCCTCCGGCAACCACGCCGCCGCTCTCGCCCGCGCCGCGCGCCTGCGCGGCATTCCCGCCTACATCGTGATGCCGTCCAACTCCGCGAAGTCGAAAATCCGCAACGTCGAGGCGTACGGCGGCCGCATCACCTTCTGCGAGCCCACCCAACAGGCCCGCGAGGCCGCCTGCGCCCGGATCGTGGCCGAGACCGGCGCCGTGATGGTTCATCCCTTCACCGATGAACGGGTGATGGCCGGCCAGGGCACCGCCGTGCTGGAGCTGCTGGAGGACGCGCCCGACCTGGACGTGATCCTCTGCCCCGTCGGCGGCGGCGGACTGCTCGCCGGCACCGCGGTCGCCGCCAAGGGCGTGCGGCCTTCCCTCCGGGTGATCGCCGTCGAACCCGCCGGCGCCGGCGACGCCGCCCGGTCATTTCAGGCCGGCCACATCGTGCCGCTCGACCATGCCGCGACGATCGCCGACGGACTCCGCACCACCTTAGGCGTGCCCAACTTCGCCATCATGCGGCGCCACGTGGACGGTGTCATCACCGTCAGCGAGGAAGCCATCGTCGCCGCCATGCGGCGCATTTGGGAGACCCTGAAGATCGTCGTCGAGCCCTCCGGCGCCGTGCCCTACGCCGCGCTGCTGGAAGGGAAGTTGGACGTCACCGGCCGTCGCGCCGGCCTCATCCTGACCGGCGGCAACGTCGACCTCGACGCCCTGCCGTGGATTGAATCGCCAAGACGCTAAGCTGCGAAGTTCCGATCCTTGAAGGGGACTTGGTTGCCCAATTCCAAAAACCTGGCGCATCGCCCTTCGCGCCTTCGCATCGTTGCGATCATCCCGTCGTTTGCCCGATTTGACCCAGGAGCTTTGTGAACCACGGCGTGTGGATATCGAAATGCTTGCCGCCCTTGATCCGGGGAAACTCGATGGCACGCAGCTCGTTGTTCCGCTCCTCGTCCTCGCCCACCACGCCACTTTCCCGCCGCATCGCGCACGTGACGGCATGCCGCACACAGCGGTCGATGAGCCCGAGGTCCGCGCTATTGGCCGCCGCGGCGCGCGCGTAGTACCCGCTCTTCTGGACCAGCACCTTGTCGGCGCCCAGCAGCTTGGCGAAGCGCTCGCCGAACCACTTGCCCGGGTTGATCAGGTCCAGCTTCACATGGCCGAACGGGTCGCGCGGCGGCTCCTCGCCCCGGGCGATCATCTCGGCGACGATCTGCTCCACCCCGGCGCCCTCGCTCAGGAAAATGTTGGCGTTGCCCTCCTGGTCCATCACCGCGCGCACGCGCGCCGCCTCGGCCGTGATGTCAAACGGCAGCTCCGGCAGGTAGACGCCGTGCACCGACATCCGGGCGCGGCTGATGCCCAGGCTCGGGACATACGGCTGGGATTCCAGCAGCTTCTGGTATTCGTACGTCGTCGCCGCCGCGAGCCAGCCACAATGCCGGCCCATGATCTCGTGGATGATCAGGACCCGCGTGCTCGAGCTGTGCTCGGCGACCACCCGCTGGAAAAACAGCGCCCCCTCGCGCGCCGCCGTGAGCGCCCCGAGGCTCTGGCGGATGGGGATGATGTCGTTGTCGATCGTCTTCGGCAGGCCGATGACGGTGAGTTCGTGGCCCTCCTTCGCGAGATAGGCGGCGAGGTCGGCCGCCGTCGTGTTCGTGTCATCGCCGCCGATGGTGTGGAGCACGTCCACGCCGTCCTTGCGCAGCTGCCCGGCCGCCACGGCCAGCGGGTCCTGGCCCTCCTTCACGAGGCCGCGCTTCACGCAGTCCTTGACGTTGGTGAGCTTGACCCGGCTGTTGCCGATGGGACTGCCGCCATAATGGCGGAGCACGCGCGCAGAATCGCGCAGGTCGTCCGCCACGGTGATCCGGTCGCCGAGGAGCAGGCCCTTGTAGCCATTGCGGTAGCAGATGAGCTCGATCTCGGGCGCGAGGGCGGTGTAGCGCTCGATCAGGCCGCCCGTGGCGGCGCTGAGACAGGGCGCGAGCCCGCCGGCGGTGAGGATGGCGACTTTGCGAGGCGGCATGAGTGGGTTCCATCAAGCAGGTCCCGCGCCCGCCGTCCAGCCTCCCCGCCGCCGGATGACACGGAAGGGGACCCGCACCCCGGCCCAGCCCTTCTTTACCCGGACCCGTTTGTTACCCAATGAGGTGGCAACCGGATCGGAGCCGGGGCCAGCCCGAGGCCACCGGCATTGACCTTTTCTTAGCGGTTGCGGCCCGGATCTTGATTAGGCGCGGAAGCGATCCCGCGCTACTGTTTCCGCGAGGAATCCCGATGAAACCGCGTACTCAACCCGCTTCCGACAAAGACTGGGCGGCTACGATCGCGCTCGTCATGCTGCTCGCCCTGGCTCTGGCGTTCGCGTTGCTCGACCCTTCCTTCCGCGCCCACATCGACCCGTCCCATGTGATCCCGACCCGGTAAACCGGGATCCGGAAATGGTGCCCAGGACAGGACTCGAACCTGCAAGCCTTGCGGCAACGGCTTCTAAGACCGTCGTGTCTGCCAATTCCACCACCCGGGCGGGCGTGATCCGATTTTCGATTTTTGATTTCGGATTTTCGAGTGCCGAACGCAAGCGGCTAATCCGGCTTCGCCAGGACTGGCCGGCGGATCAGGGATAATCCGCCCTACCTTCGCGCACTTGGCGTGCTTCGCGGCGGACCAACTTTCCGAAATCCGGTATCCGCCATCCGAAATCAAGCGGTCGCCGCGCCCAAGCGGTCCCCCATCCGCGCGTATGTCTCGATGCACTGCCCGCTCTGCTCGATCAGGTCCGCCTCGAACCGGATGCGGTCGCGCTGGAACAGCGTGATCACGCAGGAGCCGCCAAAGGCGAACAGGCCCTTTTCGGCGCCCTTCACCGCCGCGCGGCCGGGGAGGTGCGACTGCTGGATGCTGCCCACGTTCGTCGCGCCCACCTCCAGCACCGCCACCGGGCCGAACACCGGCGATTGGATCAGCGTGAGCATGCGCTTGTTCTCAACCAAGTACCCGATGTTGCGCCGCAGCGCGACCGGACTCACCGAATACAGCCAGCCGTTGATCAGCCGCGTTTCGCCCGGCACACCGGCGACCGGGAAATGAAACCGATGGTAATCCACCGGACACAGCCGCGAGATCACCATCGCCCCGCCGGCAAATTCCGCCGCCAGGGCCGCGTCGCCCAGCAGCTCGGCCAGGCTGAACTTCATGCCCTTGACATAAAATCCGTCCGCGGCGTCGACGTTGGGAAACGCCAGGTGGCGCCCGTCGGCCGGCAGCACCGCGACCCGTTCCTCCACCACGATCGGCCGGGCCTCGGGCTTGAGCGCCCGGTAGAAAAACTCGTTGAAGTTCTTGTAATCGAAGGGCGACTTGGCGAATTCATCGACATCGATGTTGTAGGCCGTGATGAACGGCAAGATCCGCTGCGCGCTCACGCGTTTGTTCATCTTCCGGCCGTACCATTTCGAAAACCAGACCCGCCGCGCCGCCAGCCACACGAAAAAACGCCCGGCCGGATTCTCGTAGGCAAACCGCAGCCATGCCTCCCCGTAGACCTGCTCGGTTTTCACGGTCCGGGCATAGCGGTCGTAATAGCGGATGGGTTCGGCGGACATGGCAGCCGGCAAGGGTCTCACCCCTGGCTCATGGCGCAAAGCAGAAAAATCGCCGCGACGGCCGACATAGGACCAGTTTAACCGCCGGGCACGCCAAGCCTTCCAAGCTCCGACCCCGGATGTCCTCCGTGCAATGCCCAGGACTGGCTTTCATCCGTCCTTCGCGGACTTTGCGGTCTTCGCGGTCAAATTTCCGGCCGGGTCCGACCGTGGCGAGTTCGCCGCGGCTCCACCCATTCCAGCTACTTCGTCACCACTGAGCGCTCCCGCAGCGCCTCGTAGATCGGCTTGTCGTTCAGGATCTCCGCCACGCCATAGGCCGCCAGGCAGCTCACAAGCAAGGGCAGCATGAAGTCATATTTTCCCGTCAGCTCGATCATCAGCACGATGCCCGTCAGCGGCGCGCGCACAATGGCCGTGAACAACGCCCCCATGCCCAGCACCGCGAAAATCGCCGGATGCGGCGCGAGGGCCGGCGCCACCGCGTGGGCGAGCCCGCCCGTGGCGAGTCCGCCGAACGCCCCGATCACCAGCAACGGCGCAAAGATGCCGCCCGCGGCGCCCGAACCGTAGCTGATCATGGTGAGGGCAAACCGCGCGAGCAGCAGCAGCGGCAGCCAGCGCAGCGTGATCGCGCCGCTCAGCGCCTGCTCGGCCAGCGCGCCGCCCCCGCCGGCCAGCACCGGGAAAAATCCGCTCGCCAGCCCCACCACCCCGCCCGCCAGCGCTCCCACCGCCCAGGCCGGCCAGGCCCGCAGCCGATCGAAGAGATCCAGGCTCGCCAGCAGGCTCCGGTTGAAGATCACGCCGCCCAGGCCCGCCCCCAGGCCCAGCACCAGCGCCACCGGCAGCGCCGCCAGCGTCGGCGCCGGCATCGCCGCGAGGGAAAACACCGGCATCTCCCCGGTCAGCACGCGCCCCACCACGTCCGCCGTCACGGAGGACAGGAATGCCGCGACAAACACCACCGGCGTGAAGTTGCCCTGCAGTTCCTCCAGCACGAAGATCATGCCGGCCAGCGGCGCGTTGAACGCCGCCGCCAAACCCGCGCCCGCGCCCGCGCTGATCAGCGCCTTGCGTTCGCCCTCGCCCGCCTTCACCCGGAACCAGCCCGCCACCATCAGCCCGGTCGCACCGCCCATCTGGACCGTCGGTCCCTCGCGGCCGAGGGCCAGGCCTCCGCCAATGCTCGCCAGGCCCGCAAAGAATTTCACCGGCAGCACGCGCCGCCAATTCAGCACCCGCTCACCGAGCACCACCGACTTCAGGTGCGGGATGCCGCTGCCCGCGGACTCCGGGGAAAACCGCCGCACCAGCCACAGGCCCAGCGCCCCGCCCGCGGCGCCCACGCCGACCGCGACCGCCAGCCGGCCCGCCCACGGCAGCCCGGTCAGCAGCGTGATCCGGCCTTGCTCGGCCGTTTGGAGCGCCACGCGAAACGCCGACGCCAGCAATCCGGCCACCAAGCCGACGATTAGCGCCTTGGGCAGAATATGCCGGCGCTTCACTTCCTCCGTACCCAGACCAAATCCCGTGTTCGGATGCATGGGGAATTTTTCCGCGCACCCGCACCCAACACAAGCCGACAAAATCGGCTCAAGCCTCCGCGGCGAGGGCGCCGCGGCTCCATCTTTATCTTGGGATGGGGATGCGGCGTCCCCGCCGCGTTCTCAGCGCCAGATCCGGTTTTCCACTGCGGCGACCCGCGCACCATGCCGGATCACTGGGGCCCTCGCTTCCTCCGCGCCCTGGCGTTCCAGCACCCGGCGCCACCCGGCGGCCAGTTCCTCCGCCGGCGCCGCCCACAGCATCCGGTGCAGCCGGCTCATGGAATCGGCGTCCTGCATCAGGGCCAGCTTGTCCCGGGCCAGCAGCGCGGCCGGGCCTTCCCGCAGGAGGCGCTCGCGCAGGACCGCGAAGCGGACCTCGTTCGCCGGCAGCGGCTCGTCCTTCGCGCGCAGCTGGGAAAGATGGATCGCATTGACGTAGGGATCCGTCACCGCCTCCAGCAGGCCGGCGTCTTCCGCCGGCGACGGGACGCGCCGCCCGCCCGAGGAGGCCAGGCGTGCTTCGAGCCTGGCCAGTTCCTCCGGCGGGGCACTTTCCTCCGGCGTCTGCAGGAAATGCGCCCGCTTCAGGGCGAGTCCGGGACCCGCACAACCCGTGAAATACGACACCGGGATCGAGAGGATGAGCCCGGCCAGGATCGGCGACATCCAGGCCGCCAGCATCGGGCTGATCCACCAAGCCAGGGCCAGCCAGCTCACGCCCAGCGCCGTGTGGCCCGCGTGCGTGGACACGCATTCGCGCCAGTCGGACGCGCCGTCGCGGCCGCGGCGCTGCGTCTTCCAGCCCACGCTGCGCCGCAGCAGCGTCAGCAGGATGAACTTAGTGTGAAACAGCATGAGCACTGGCGCGAGTAGCGTGAAGAGTACCGTCTCCATAAAAATACCCCCCGTCAGCCGCGACCAGCCGCCGAACGCCGCGACTTCCGCCGGTCGCGACCGCAGGTCCAGCAGCGCGAGGATTTTCGGGAGAAACAGCAGCCCCAGCGTCAGGCCGAGGAGCAGCACCGCCTCCGTCTGAAACCGCCACGACAGCTGCGCCGCATAGCTGTCCACCGGCAGCGGCGTGAGGCCGGTGGCCTTGTAGCGCCAGACGATCGCCGTCGAGAGCACCAGGAACGCCAGCCAGAACGGCGAAGCGAGGTACGACGCAATGCCGAGCGCGAAATGCAGCCGGCTGGCCGGATGGAATCCCGGCGCCACCACCAGCCGGGCATGCTGCAGGTTGCCCTGCAGCCAGCGGCGGTCGCGCTTCGCGAAATCGATCAGGTTTGCCGGGCATTCCTCGAAGCTGCCCTCCACGTCGGCGGCCAGCCACACCTGCCAGCCCGCGCGCCGCATGAGCGCCGCCTCCACGTAGTCATGGCTCATGATGCGCCCGCCAAACGGGCCCGCACCGGGCAGCTCGGGCAGCGCGCAGTGCTTCATGAAGGGAGCCACCCGGATGATGGCGTTGTGTCCCCAGTAATTCGCCTCGCCCAGCTGCCAGTAATTGATGCCCGCCGTGAACACCGGGCCGTACAGGCGGCTGGCAAACTGCTGCAGCCGTGCAAAGACCGTCTCGCCGTTCACCAGCCGCGGGACCGCCTGGATCAGGCCCACCCCGGGATTGCGCTCCATCATCCGCGCGAGCGCCACGATGGCGCCGCCCGTCATGACGCTGTCCGCATCCAGCACCACCATGTAGCGGTAATGGCTGCCCCAGCGCCGGCAGAAGTCCGCGAGATTGCCCGCCTTCCTATTCGTGTTGACGCGCCGCTTGCGGTAGAAAATCCGGCCGGCCGCCCCGAGTTCGCGCACCAGCGCGGCCCAGGCCACCTCCTCCGCCACCCAGCAGTTCGGGTCGGTCGAATCGCTGAGCACGAAGAAATCGAAGTCCGGCAGCCGCCCGTCCGCCTCGAGCGACTCGTAGACCACCCGCACGCCGGCCATCACCCGGGCCGCGTCCTCATGGCACACCGGCATGACCACCGCCGTGCGCGCGCGGATCGGGGCCCGGTCCTCCGCCCAGTCAACGCTCGTCGAGATGCGGCACGCATCCCCGCCCTGCCGGGCAACCATGAAGCCCAGCAGCGCCTGCAGGGCGCCGAAAGCCAGCAGCCCGAAGAGGACCGTGAAGATCGCGAGATGGACAATCTTCCAGCCGTCGTAGCCCGTCCGCAGGTGGAGGTCCGCCATCAGCGCCACCGCGGGCGCAAGCACCAGCAGCACCATGACGCCCACAAACCCGCGCCGCCGGAAGGCGACGCCGGGATCGAGTTGCTCGGGGTCAAAATCCTGGAGTTGCATAGGCCGTCTTTGCTACCGCCCCGCCGCCCAGACCGTGCCAAGGACGGAAATGGCCATCACCAATCCGGTCACCACACGCACGAACGGCCAGCGATACGACACCTGCAGCCGAAGCCACAGCGGGGACACGGCCAGCTTGGCGGGTGTCGGCGCCATATGGCCGAGGCGGACGGACGGACGTCGCGCCAGATCCGCCTCGCGCATGACGCGGATGAGTTCCACCGGCACCGTGCCCTGGCGCAGAAAATACTCCGGCCAGCGGGCCGGTACATCGCCCATGGCGAGGGCCACCCGGCCCCGGGCCAGCAAGGGTCCATCCGCCACCTCGGCGCCCAGCAGGTGCGCGAACCAGGCGCCCATGCAGGCCTCCACGGTTTCCATCGCCAAGGTGACGGGCTCCACTCCCGGCCGCTGCCGGGTGCGGGCAATCCCGATAAGATCCGCCGTCAGGCGGGCCACCTGGCGGTCCCCGGTCAGGTGATGCGCGCGCAGGTAGCACTCGACGCGTTCCGCCGCGAGGGACCATGCCGCCTCGGACGGGGCTGGCGGGCGTTTGGACGGAGCGGGTTGGGTGTTCATGACTTCCATAGGTAAGACCACGTTTCACTGATGGGCTGGGCCCCGGCGCGCAACCGGCAGCGGACGCTGACCGTTTGCCCGGCTTGGGCAGCATCGGCCTCGATCGCCACCCGCCATCCGCCGATTTGGGGATACGGGCTGATGGCGTGATACCGCAGGTGCCCGCCATCACTCACTTGAATTTCTGCGGCCATCGCGGCCGGGTTGCGGCCCGCGAAGCCTTCATCCGCAAAATCGACCCAGAACAACCGGCCGTGCTCCGACCCGGGCAGGTTTCCCTCGTGGGTGTTGACGACCCTGGCCAACCCGTCGGTGGGCGGCTCGCCGAGCGACCAGACGATGCGGTAGGCAAACTGCCACGGACGTCCGGCCACGACCTTGGCCGACGGCACCCAGAATGCCACGATGTTGTCCCCATACTCGCTGCCCGCCGGCAATTGGAACAGCCGCACGGATCCCTCGCCCCAGTCGCCGCACGGCTCGATCCAGGCCGAAGGCCGCTGTTCATAGTGCGCCTCGAGGTCCTCGTAGCTGGCGATCCGGCGGTCGCGCTGCATCAGGCCGAAACGGACGAGATGCTGCACGGGCGTGTCCGCAAATTCGGGCGCATCCGGATTATGCAGGGGCCGCCAGGTGCGGCCGCCCATGCCGTCCTGCACGATGAGCCCGTCGGAGTCGTGCACTTCCGGCCTCAACTGCCGCGGCGGCCGGGTGGAATTCTCCCCGTACCAGAACATGCTCGTGAGGGGCGCCACGCCCGGGAGCGCCACCGGCCGGCGGAAGATCAGCTCCGTCCGGACATCCACCATCGTCGCCTTGCCGGGCCGCACCACGAACTCGTAGGCGCCGGTCACGCTCGGCCCCTTCAGCAGGGCATAAATGGTGAGCGCCACCTCACCCGTGGCGGGCTTCCCCACCCAGAAATCAGTGAAACGCGGAAACTCCTCCGGCTGGTCCGGCAGCCCGCAGTTCACCGCCAGGCCGCGGGCCGACAGCCCGTAAACCATCTGCGCGCCGATCGCCCGGAAATAACTCGCGCCCAGGAACGCGATCACCTCGTCGTAATAGTCGGGCCGGTTGAGCGGCGCATGGACCCGGAAACCGGCGTAACCCAATGACGAGTGCAGGTTGCCCAGGTCCTTGGCCAGGTCATAGCTGAAGAACTCCCGTTCAAAGGGGATCACCTGCTCGTGCGTCGGGCTGAATTCCCGGATGGTGACCTTGTCGCGAAACATCCCGCTGCGATGGAAAAACTGCAGCTGAAACGGCAGCCGGTCGCTCCGCCACAGCGCCTGGGCGGGCCGGAACCGGATGTCGCGATACTCGTCGTAGGTCAGCGCGGCCAGGCGGGCCGGCAGGTCATCGGCCGGAGCCCGGTAGGGGGCCGCGGCGTCCGCCTCCGCGAGACCCCGCACGTAGTCAAAGTTCACGGCCACGGGTTCGATCGCCGCCCATGCCCCCGCCGCCAGGCCGAACAGCCCGGCCAGCTTCATCTTCCGCCATCCGAATCGCAGGTTAATCATGGACGGCGGACGTGACCACGAACCCACTTTCCAGTTCCGGAACCGAGGGATGTTTCGGACCAAAAACGCCGGATTCCCGAGCCCGCGACTGCCCACAGCAAAGCCCGCGGAAATTTCGCGGGTTTCCAATGACGCATAGTAACGCCCTGCCGCCCGGGATAGAATGGCTAGTTAACTTCACAATTAACTCCATCATCGCGAATTACTCCCCATTGAGGCGAGACTTAACCAGCAACCATGAGAGGCCACGGCCTCCTGCTTGCAGGCTTCATGCCGCCCGGCTCCTCACCTCGGCGGCCGGATTCTAAAACCCATATTACCCTAGGTCTCTCATAATCAATACAATATCCGATAATGACCTGAGTCCGCGACCAGCTCTTGGGGCTCTCCCACCGCCCCGGTATCTTAGGATGTACCCCAGCTCTTTGTAAGGCGACGATCCTCAGCCTGCTGACGTAAGCTGCTGCCTAAGTAGCCGATAGGATGGGATCTAAAGCTTCATCACCAACGCGTCATCCTTGACCGTGAACTTCACCTCGGCGCCTTCGGCGACCTCGCCGCCGATGAGGGCGCGGGCCAGCTGGGTCTCGATGTTGCGTTGCAGGAAACGCTTCAGGGGCCGGGCGCCGAAGACCGGGTCGTAACCCTTCTCCGCCGCCCACTCCTTCGGCTTCCTGTCGAGCGCCACGGTCACGCGGCGATCTGCCAGCCGTTTGTTCAGGTCGGCCAGCAGCAGATCCACGATGGTGGTGATTTCATCAAGGGTCAGCGGCTTGAAGAGAATGGTCTCGTCAATCCGGTTGAGGAATTCCGGCCGGAACGACTTGCGCAGCTCCGCCATGACGCTCTCGCGCACGGATTCGGGGATGGTGTCGCCGGTCACGCCCTCGAGCAGGAAGCGCGAGCCGAGGTTCGAGGTCATGATGATGATCGTGTTCTTGAAATCCACGGTCCGCCCCTGCGAATCCGTGATGCGGCCGTCGTCGAGCACCTGGAGCAGGACGTTGAACACGTCCGGGTGCGCCTTCTCGATCTCGTCGAACAGGATCACGGCGTAGGGCTTGCGCCGCACCGCCTCGGTGAGCTGCCCGCCCTCGTCGTAGCCGACATAACCCGGCGGCGCGCCGATCAGCCGCGCAACACTGTGCTTCTCCATGTACTCCGACATGTCGATGCGCACCATCGCGGCCTCGGTGTCGAACAGGGTCTCCGCGAGGGTCTTGGCCAGCTCGGTCTTGCCCACGCCGGTGGGGCCCAGGAACAGAAAGCTGCCGACGGGACGGCGCGGGTCCTTGATGCCGCTGCGCGCGCGCAGTATGGCGTCGGTGACCAGCGAGACGGCCTCGTTCTGTCCGATGACGCGCTCATGCAGCACCTCCTCCAGGCGCAGCAGCTTCTGCTTCTCGCCCTCCACGAGCCGCGTGACCGGCACGCCGCTCCACTTGGAAACAACCTCGGCGATCTCCTCCTCGGAGACCTCCTCCTTGAACAGGGTCGTGGAGTTGCCGGCCTTCTCGAGCTTCTTCAGCTCGGCCTCCAGCTGGGGAATCTTGCCGTGGCGGAGCTGGGCGACCGTGTTCAGGTCGTAGCTGCGCTCGGCCTTCTCCATCTCGAGGCGCGCGGCCTCGAGGTTCTCGCGGAGCTTCCGGACTTTGTCGACGGACGCCTTTTCCTTCTCCCAATGCAGCTTGATCCCGGCGGCCTTTTCCTTCGCCTCGGCGAGTTCCTTGCGCAGGGACTCGAGCCGGCGCTTGCTGGCGTCGTCCTTTTCCTTCGCGAGCGCGGTCTCCTCGATCTCAAGCCGGAGCACGCGCCGTGTGAGCTCGTCGAGCTCCTGCGGCATCGAGTCCATCTCGGTGCGGATCATCGCGCAGGCCTCGTCCATCAGGTCGATGGCCTTGTCGGGCAGGAAGCGGTCACTGATGTAGCGGTTGGACAGGGTGACGGCGCTGACCAGCGCGGCATCCTGGATGCGCACGCCGTGGTGCAGCTCAAAGCGTTCCTTCAGGCCGCGCAGGATGGAGATGGCGTCCTCCACTGTCGGCTGGTCCACCACCACCGGCTGAAAGCGGCGCTCGAGCGCGGCGTCCTTCTCGATGTGCTTGCGGTACTCGTCGAGCGTCGTCGCGCCGATGCAATGCAGCTCGCCGCGCGCCAGCATCGGCTTGAGCAGGTTGCCGGCGTCCATCGCGCCCTCCGTCTTGCCGGCGCCCACGATCACGTGGAGTTCGTCAATGAAGAGGATGATGCGGCCCTCGCTCTGCTTGATCTCGGCGAGCACGGCCTTGAGGCGTTCCTCGAATTCGCCGCGGTACTTCGCGCCGGCCACCAGCGCGCCCATGTCGAGGGAGAAGATCGTCTTGTCCTTCAGGCCCTCGGGCACGTCGCCGCGCAGGATGCGCTGGGCCAGGCCCTCGACGATCGCGGTCTTGCCGACGCCGGGCTCGCCGATGAGCACCGGGTTGTTCTTCGTCTTGCGCGATAGGATCCGGATCGTGCGGCGGATCTCGTCGTCGCGCCCGATCACCGGGTCCATCTTGCCCTTGCGGGCCTGCGCAACCAAGTCGGTGCCGTACTTCTCCAGGGACTCATAGGTCGCCTCGGGATTGTCGGTCGTCACGCGCTGGCTGCCGCGGACCTCCTTCAGGGCCGTCAGCACCTTGGCCCGGTCCAGGCCGAAGCTCCTGAACAGCTTCTTCAGCGCATCAGGCTTGGCGACGTCCAGCAGGCCGAGCAGCAGGTGCTCGACGGAGACAAAGTCATCCTTGAGCGACTTGGCCTCGTCCTCGGCGCGGGTGAGCACCTCGTTGACGGACTGGGTGACGTAAATCTTGGACGTGTCCACGCTGCCGGAAACCTTCGGCAGCCGCTCCAGTTCGCGTTCGACCGCGAGTTGGACGGCGCTGGGCGTGACCGACATCTTCTCGAGCAGGCCGGGCACGATGCCGTTTTCCTGCCCGATGAGCGCGGCGAGCACATGCCAGGTTTCCACCTCGTTGTGCGAAAGGCGGCGGGCGAGATTTTGGGCGTCAGTGATCGCCTGGCGCGACATGACGGTGAGTTTGGCGGAATCCATGATGAGTAACTTACGCAAGGTCCGTTCCAATTCAAACGGCCCGCTTAGCCCGGGGAGGCATCCTCTCTGACCCGCAAAAGTGCCAAACGACACAGCCGACTGTCACACCGCGCGCCACAATGGCCGCGCCTCAAACCGTGGCGAAATGGAGCCGCGGCTCCAGGACTCAGAGCGAGTACAGCTGCTCGTCGCTCAGCGCCGTGATGCCCCGGCTCTGCCAGGGCAGGTAAAAACGCCGTCCCAGCCACAGCCGTGCCTGGCTCAGAACGCGCCGGGCTTCACGGCCGAGTTTGGTCGCCGGCGGCTTGGCGCCCGCACCCTGCCAGGCCTGCTGATAGTCGCTTTGCTGCGGAGCCGCCTGCAGCGCACCGGTCTCGGCGACTTTGCGCGCGATCACGGCCACGAGGAACGGTTGGCGGGTGGTGAACTCGATCCGCTCCTTCAGGACCGCCGGATCGGCCACCCGGTAAAACCGTCCGCCCGGCCGGCCGTCGGCCAGCAGGACCGCCACGGTTTCAAAGCCATTCGCCGGATTAAAAACCCGGAAGAAAAGCTCGGGGCTGATCTGGTAAAACCCGTGGCCCGAAAGATTGTTGCCGGCCGTGATGCTCACGAAATGCCCGCCCACCGCCAGCAGCTGCATCGCGCTGAGCAGCGTCTGCGGATAATGGAAAACGTGCTCCGTCGTGCCGCCGTCGTAGACCAGCGTGTACTTGCCGTGAAGCCGGGACGGCACCGGCTGGTTGAGATCGTGCACCAGTGTCGCCCCCTCGTAACCCGAGGCATCGATCGAGTCGACGGTCTGCGCCCCCAGCGCCTTCAGAAACGTTTCGCCGTAGCAATGCCGGACCGGGCCGATCTGGGCCAGCGCGACCCCTACATTCGACCGCGCCAGGGCCGCCGCGGCGTGGCCGGGCTTGGGATAAAAGCTCTGCCGGCCAAACGTGACAGTGCGACTGAAGTCAGCCCCCGTTTTGCGTGCGGCCAGCAGGAGACGAAAAGCCTGGGTATCGATCGCCATGCGTGAGCCGTGGCACGGGCGCGGGGAATTTTCAACCCCCGACGACGGGGTTGGTAGCAGCCGACGTCAGGAGGCTGAGAAACTCCCTGCCCGCCGTAAAAATCCCTGCCTCCTCACGTCGGCTGCTACTAACCCTGCGAATCTCTGTGACAACCCGCCGCCCTTGCGCCAACACGGGTTCTTCATGCCCAAGCCCACCCACCCCCTCGCCGAGGTCGCCCTGGTCTTTCTCCGGCTGGGCATGACTTCCTTCGGCGGACCGGTGGCCCATCTCGGCTATTTTCACGCGGAGATCATCCGGCGACGGCGCTGGCTGGAGGAATCGGAATACGCGGACTTGGTGGCCCTGTGCCAGTTCCTGCCCGGGCCCGCCAGCAGCCAAGTCGTGTTTGCCCTCGGTCAGCGCCGCGCCGGCCTCCCCGGGGCGCTGGTCGCCTCGCTCTGTTTCACCCTGCCCTCGGCGCTGCTGATGATCGCCTTCGGCTATGGCATTTCCACGGTCAGCGGACTCCGCGCCGCCGGCTGGCTCCACGGACTCAGGCTGGCGGCCGTCGCCGTCGTCGCGCAGGCCGTCTGGGTCATGGGTCGCAAACTCTGCCCGGACCTGCCCCGCCTCGCCCTGGCGCTCCTCGCCGCCGCCGCCGTCCTGACGCTGCCCGGCGCCGCCCTGCAGATCGGCGTGATCGCCGCCGGGGCGCTCGCCGGCTGGTGGCTGTACCGCAACGAGCCGCGGACGGCCGCAGGTTCGAATACGGCCTCCATTGCGCGGCAGCACGCCTGGGCAGCGCTGGCCCTCGTGGCGTTCGGGCTGCTGCTGGCCGGGCTCCCGGTTGTCGCCAAATCGGCGGGCAACCCTGCCCTGCGGGTCTTCGACGGTTTCTATCGCGCGGGCGCGCTCGTGTTCGGCGGCGGACACGTCGTGCTGCCGCTGCTGCGGGCCGAGGTGGTGCCGCCCGGCTGGATCAGCGACGAGCAGTTTCTCGCCGGCTATGGCGCGGCGCAGGCGGTGCCCGGACCGCTCTTCACGTTCGCCGCCTATCTGGGTACCGTCATCATGGGCGGTCCGCAGGCCTGGCTCGGCGGACTCGGATGCCTCTTCGCCATTTTCCTGCCCGCCTGGCTGCTGATCGGCGGCGCCCTGCCGTTCTGGAATCTGCTGCGAAGCAAGGCCGGAATCCAGACCGCGCTCCGCGGCGCCAACGCGGCCGTGGTCGGCGTGCTGTTCGCCGCACTCTGCCATCCGGTCTGGAAGGAAAGCGTGGGAAGTGTCCGTGATGTCGGCGTCGTGCTCGTCGCCTTCGCCCTGCTCCAGTTCGGGCGGGTTCCCGCGTGGGCGGTTGTCCTGCTGGCCGCCGCTGCGGGGCACTGGGCGTTATGACGACGAAAAAATCTTCAAACCCGCGAGTCAGAGGTTTGTCATTCTGAGCGTAGCGAAGAATCCAGTGAGAGTTCCCCGCGGACTTCGATCCTAGCCAACTGGAATCTGCACTTCGCTCAGAATGACAATCGAGTTTGCAGGCCCACCCTAACGCGCCTTTTTCATCCGGGCGATCTCGCTTTCAGCCGTGTCCAGTTTCGCCTGCAAGGCGGCGGTGTCATCCCGGGATGCAGTCACCTGCTCCTGAAGCCGGGCGATATCCGTCCGCGCCTCGTTCAATTGGTCTTGCAGCACGGTCACTTGCGCTTTGGCGACCTCCACCTCGCCCTGGTGGCGGATGGAAACTACCTTGGCGTCCTCCATCTGGGACTGGAAGCCGTTGGAAATCGCCCGGCTCTTGTCCAATTGAGTCTGGAGCTCGGCCGCGCCGGCCTTGGTCTTGTCGACCAAGGCAGTGAGCTGGGTCGCCCTGGCCCTGGCATTGTCAACCTGGGTCTGGAGCTTGACCGAATCAGCCTTGGTTTCGCCCAGCTGGGCCTGCAGCAGCGTCGCCGCCGCGCCCTGCTGATCGGCCCGGGTCTTGTTCTGGATGATGGTTTCATTCAGCGCGGTGACCCGGACTGCGTAAACCGCGATGATCACGAGCAGGACGACGGACAGGGCGCCGAGAACAATGGGCCAGAGGTAGACTTTGGCCGGCGATGGAATTTGGGCCGCGGTGACAGCGGGAGCTGGCTCGCGGCCCTCGTCCTTGATGGAACGGGGTGCCGGGCTGATGGGCTTCACGGGTTCGGACGTAGTGGCATCGGGCATGGTGCGATGACGCTACACCCATGCCCTGCCCAGCGATATAGGGTGTAACCCGGCAATGCGTTCGCATGAAACCTGCTCAAACCATTCGCTCCCGCATGACTCCAACAACCGCTCCATCGTGCAAAACACATCCCCGGGCGGGCGTCCGTGCAGGTGCGCTTGGTCTCGGCGTGGGCGCATTCGCCGCTGCGATCTTCAGCAGTGCGATTCTCGCGCTCGCGCTGCGGGCCGTGCCGTCTCCGCCCGAAGTCCACGTGAACAGCCTGGGCATGCGGTTTGTCCCGATCCCGGGCACTTCGGTCTGGTTCAGCGTCTGGGATACGCGGGTCCGGGACTTTGCCGCGTTTGTCGCTGCAACGGGCTATGATGCCACGCAGCATGTCGTAGCCATAACCAGCGGGGGCTGGAAGGAAACCGGGGCCAGCTGGAAAGCCCCGGGATTTGCCCAAGGACCGCTGCACCCGGTGTGCGCCATCAACTGGGAGGACGCCCGGGCCTTTTGTGCGTGGCTGACCGCGAAGGAGCGGCGGGAGCACGCCATTGGTGCGGAGGAGAGTTACCGCCTCCCCACCGATGCCGAGTGGAGTCTCGCGGCGGGCCTGCCAGTGGAAACCGGAGCCACTCCGGCGGAGAAAGGCCGCCCTGGGCCGGAGCGGTATGCCTGGGGAACCGGCTGGCCGCCGCCTGCGGGATCCGGAAATTATGCCGGGGAGGAGGCGCGCGACCACGACTGGCCGCCGGACGGCGCGGTGATCGCCCATGAACGCGATGGCTACGCCCGGACGTCGCCTGTCGGGTCCTTTGCGCCTAATCGTTTCGGACTTTATGACGTCAGCGGCAACGTGTGGCAGTGGTGCGAGGACTGGACCGGCCCCGACCACCGGCATCGCGTGCTGCGCGGCGGTTCCTTTTATAATGCGTCACCCGCCGACCTCCGGCTGTCGCGTCGCGCCGATTTCGACCCGCCCGAAACCCGCGCGGTCAACTTCGGCATGCGCTGCGTCCTCGTGAGGGCGCCGCAGCCTCCTTCGCCGCATCCCTGAGCTGGAGCCGCGGCGCCCTCGCCGAGGTTGGGCGCTCTTGGGGAACGGCGGTTGGGCTGTAGCGCCGCGTTTCACTGTCAGGCACCATGGCGCTTGGTTTGACGCGCGGGATCGCGGCCAGGGGATGCTCCTTGCGGAGCATCCCATGACCGGCCCCAGGCTGGACCGTCCAAGCCGTCGGTGCCTGAGATTCTTTTCAGCCGGCGGCTCTCCTTACGAGAGCCGGATCGGCAGTACCACCTTCGTGGCGATGGGCAGGCCATCCTTCCGCGCCGGCGCAAAGCGCCACTGGGCGACGGCTTTCATCATGGCCCGGACCAGCTGGGGATCGCGTGGCGAGTCCACCGAGATGTCCCGCGGTTCGCCCGTGGCCTCGACGGTCAGCCGAAGGGTGACCACGGCGCCGCAATAGCGGCTCGAGAGATCCGTGGGTCCGACGACCTTGGTGGGTGTCGGCGGGTCGACGCGCGGCGCGCCGGCGTGAGCGAGTCCGTCGATGAGGGGATGCGCGGTGGCGGCCAAAGCCGGGGCGGCGAGGGTCCCGCACGCGAGCGCGGTTCCGAGTAGCAGTGATAACGTTTTCATGGGATCGGGCTCCGCCATGGCGGCGGAGCAGTTTGGGTTGATTTTGCTTTTTCCCGACGGCTACGGGGATAACCCGGCGAAGACGGAAAAGTTTCCGAAATAATCCGGGATTTGCGCCAAACTCGGATTCCAACGTTCGTCGTTCCGAGCGCAGCGAACAATCCCGCATGATTGCGCTGCGGGCTTCGATCCTATCAAACTGGATTCTTCGCTGCGCTCAGAATGACAATCCGGGTTCGGAAACACTCCCCGGCTCATCCAGCCCCGCTTTGCGCGCCTACGCGGGATCCATTTCCAGGACGACAATCGTATCCGGCTCCATGCGATCCGCCGGCGCGACGGCAATCAGCCATCCTGCGTCCGTCTGCTCGACCAGCGCCTTCCCGCCGGACAACACCCGGGCCGAATTCAACCGGCCCCGCAGCGCCGGAAGCGTCACGCCGTCCTCCGGCCAGTGGAGTACATGCACGTAGATCGTGTCACCCCGGTGGGTGGAAACCCCGTAATCGCCCGGAGGAAACGGCCCGGCCCGCGTGCCGTAGATGCTCTCGCCGTTCGCGGCCAGCCACGCGCCCACGCGCGTCAGGCGGTCGACTTCCCGTGGATCGATCTGGCCCGTCGGCAGCGGGCCCACGTTCATCAGCAGGTTGCCGTTTCCGCCCGCACACCGGATGAGGCGCCGCAGGCATTCCTCATAGGGAATCACCGGGGTCTGGAAGCCGTGCCACGACCAGAAGCCGGTGAACGTCATGCACGACTCCCAGTCGCGCTCGAGGTTGTAGGCTCCGATCGTTTCCTCCGGCGTGGCAAAATCCGCGGGCACGCCGCAGCGGTCATTGATGACGATATCGGGGCGCAGCCCGTGGATCATCCGGAAAAGGTTTTCCCCCTCCCACATCTGCCAGGGATAATAGGTCTCCGTGTCGAAGAAGATCGCGGAAATGTTGGGGCATTTCACCAGCAGCTCCCGGATCTGGTCATGCATGTACGCGTTGTACTTCGCCATGCGCTCTGGGCCGTAGTCGGGATGATGCCAGTCGCGCTGCGAATAATAGATGCCGAACTTGAGTCCCGCCCGCTCGCAGGCCCGGGCCATCTCGACGACAATGTCGCGGCGAAACGGCGTGTTCATCACGTTGAACTCCGTAAACGCCGTGTCCCACATGCAGAAGCCGTTGTGATGCTTGGTGACCTGGATGAGGTACTTCATCCCCGCCTGCCGGGCAGTCGCGACGAATGTGTCGGCATCAAACATGCCGGGATAAAATGACTTGTGGAGATGGTCGTAGACCTCGCGGGGGACGGGGGGCTTGAACCAGTCGAGCCAGAAGCGGTGCTCCTTGACGCCGTATAGGTCCGGGCTCGGGCGCGGGTTGTCCCGCAGCTGCTCGCCGTTGTCGTCGTAAAACTGCTTGCTCCAGCTGATCTCGCTGGCCGTCAGGCTCGAGGGATCCCAGTGCACGAACATGCCAAACCGGGCCTCGCGCCACCACTCCATGCGGCGTCGGGAGGCGGCGGACTTATCCGCCCAATTCGGTTTCTGCGCATCCGCCCAAAACTGCTCGAAGGCGGCCTCGCCGGCCGGGGCGCGCGGCGGTGTTGGGGTCGGGACTGGATCGGAATCGCTCATGGTCTGCTGGGGGAGGGTTTTCCTCCCATATGCCGCACCTGGGACCGGCAGCACGAGATGATTCGGCAAACGCCGTCCGGTTGGCGGGTCATCGGCCCGGACGGAGGCGCCCTGCGGTCCAAGCCGGTTTATTGCTCAGAGTCGGAATTGCCACCCGAGATAACCCACCAGGGTGGCGCATGGCTCCTGCCGGTTGTACAGGTCGCGGCCGAGCGAGAACATGAACGACGTGTGCGCGCTGAGATCGATCATCACGCCAAAATTCAGGGTCAGGCTCGAGCGGCCGAACCGCGGCTCGGCCGTGCCCGCCAGCTCGCCCCCGAATTCCCATTTGTCCTGCACGCGGTGGCTCAGCGCCAGGCCGTAAAACCAGGAATCACCGGACGAGCGGAATTCGCGGCCCAGCTGGAGATTGAGCGTCACGGGGCCGAGGGCCTTTTCCAACTGCACGGGCAACAGGAAGGCCGAGCCCGGCTCGACGAGGTCGCGGTCATCGGACGAGGCGCTGGGATTGCTGAACGCGTACTGCGGGTACACCGACATGGCCAGCCCGCCTTCGCCGTGGTCAATGAACCGCCACTTGACCCCCACTTCCGCATTGCCCCAGCCCGTCCGCTGGGCCTCGCCCACCTCGCGCTCGAGCAGAAATGGCACCTCGTATTTGAGCTGCACGGTGTCGGCCAGACCGTAGTTCAGGTCGAGCAGCGGCAGTTCGGATTGCTGCGAACCGGGACGGCGCTCGGTGCTGGTCCCGAGGTTGACTTCCCAGTGCCCCTTGGGCGGCGTGCCCGGATCATCGGTGATCAGCGGCGGACTCCCCTCGGCCCCGAGCCGCGGGCTGCCGCACAAGGCCAGCCCCAGCATCAGCAAGACGCTTGAATTCAAACGGGATCGGACACGCGGGAAACTCATGCGGCAGGCGCGGGGGGCGGTGAAAGTCACAGCGAAACAGACGGCTTCGCCGCCGCGCAAGGCGAGAAGGAACGGGCACGCTCGTCCAGGGATTGGCGACGGCAGCATCACGACCGGGCCTAGTGCGGCAGGAGCGACACCGTCGTAGCGGCTCCCCACGCCACGGGCGTCGCGTCGGATTCGTTCGCTGCCCGAGCGTTCCAGAGGCACTCGCGGGCCGTCAGGGTGTTCGCGGCCACATCGTAGGTGATCACTTGGAACGAGAGCTTGGTCTCATCCTTCCCCGACACCCTCCCCTTGATCGGTGAGTCCACCCGGAACACCCGCAGGGCAAGGTCGCTGTCCGGGCCCCGCCACGTGTAGAATTCGTTCCAATTGGCGTTGCCGTGGAAGTAACCGGCGATGTTGGCATGCGCCCGGAGAAAGGCGGCGAGGGCCCGTTGCTCGATCGTCGTGGGCGCATCCACCGTCATTCCGTCGGCGCAGACATCCGCGACCAGGTTCTCGAACCGGTCGTGGCTGCTGATCAGGTGCGCCCCGTTCGGGTTCGTCAGGTGCTTGGCCTCGATGTCGGGCTGGTCGTGGCAGAAGAGAAACACCGGGGTGGTCGCGGCCACGCCCTTGAGGTCCTGCTCGATCCAGGCCCGCGCCACGCTGTCGGGCCACATCGTCAGGAAGATGCAGTGCGCCCCGCCGAAATCCCGGGAAAATTGGATCTTGTCCGTCGCATACCGGTAGGACTCCGGGGTGCGCGGCACGGCCGGATGCATCATCCGGTTGTAGATCTCCGCCATGGACGTCGCATCGGTTGCCGGCACCAGCCGCGACGGGGCGCCGATGGCATTGCTCACATCATGGTTGCCGGGCACCAGCAGCAGCGGCACCGGCCGCCCGGCCGCATCCACCAGCGTGAGCCGGCCGATGAAACTCTCCTCCAATTGACGCCAGGACGCCGTGGCGCTCTGGATGTGCAGCGGGTACAATTCCTGCCGGTTCGTCAGGTCACCCGTGACGACCACAAACGCAACCGGCCCCACCGCCTGCCCGGCCCGGAGCCCGCCATCGTTCGGCAGCACCGCCGCCGGCAGACCATTGATCTTTGCGGCCAGCGCCGCGTTCACCACCGGCGCTCCCACGTTGCTGGCGCCGCGGAAGCTGCCGCGGCTGAGGCCGTAGTGGAGATCGGACGTGAGCACGAACGTGACGGGCGCCGCGGCCAGCAGCGTCCCCGCGACCGTCCACGCCACGACCGCGCTCCACCCCCGCACGCCCCCCAAGGAAAATTGGCTTTTCATCCGGCCCAGCGTTCCGGCGCCCGCGGGCGAGACGAGCGAAATCATCCATCCCCGGTCACGCTGGCGCGTCGCTCCCGGCGGTGGCCCGTCCTGCACCCGCGGTGCCGGTCGCACGGATTTGTGCAGCCGCTCAGGATCCATCATGACGCTGTTGGGCGAGGGGCGATTGGTGACGGAGCTCCGCGATCCGGCCCAGGCACCGCAACACCTCCTCGGGACCCTCATCGTTCTCCGTCGGCCGGAGCATGAGGCAGCGGTGCAGGCAGGCTTCGCCTTCCGCGAGGTGTTGGCCGGTCGTAAGCGCCAGACGGCCGAAGGCGAGGTTGGCGGCAAAGCTGGCCGGATCCAGGCGCACGAGCTTCCCCAACAGGGCGAAGGCCCGGGGATAATTTTTCTCGTGCGTGGCGAGCACGGCCAGTGCCAGCGCACCCAGCGACACATCTCGCCGGCAGATCTCCTCCGCCTCCCCATGGGCATTGCCCAGGCCGCCGCCAAGGAACGCAGGGACATGCCGGTAGAAGTTCATGAGGCCGAAGTGCGCCCAGCAATTGCCGGGGTTGAGTTCCAGCGCCCTCCGGTACGCCGCGAGGCATTTCCGCCCGGACGTGACCTTGTCGCCGTAAGTCGCCGTGGCCGCTGCCCAGGCATAGCCATTCCCAAGCCACAGGTAATAATCCGATTGGTCCGGCGCCAGGGCCACGGCCTGCTCCAGCAGCCGGACCGCTGCCGCGTAATCCCGGCGAGCGATCGCGATCTTGCCCAGATAATAGGCGGCCAACGGGTCGTGGGGATCGGCCGCGGCGAGCCGTTGGAAAACATGCTCGGCCTCGGCGTAATGCCGGCTCTCGTAAAGCGCCAGCCCCTCATCGGGGATGGCCGCGGCAGCACTGCGCGCCGCGACGGCGATGAAAACCGCCAGGTGCCACCGCCTCATGCCGGGTGATGCCGTTGTCTTTCCATGGAGAAGCCGCTGCAGCCAACTTCGCCGGCGGAAAATTGTACAGGTCCCGCGGGTGACAATCACGCAACCTTTCCGACCCGCGTGCATCCGCCCAAATCGCGTCTGATGCAGTTCCTGGTTGGTTCACCGAGGACCCGGCGAGGCCGGGTATCGCGATCCAGCCCGATGGATTCCTGCCGCCCGCAACCCAAAGTGCCCGGCCCTTGGGCCGGAAACAGCGTCGAACGTTACAACCCGGTGACGAAACGCGGTTCGGATTGTCACCCGGTGCATCCTCCGCTTCCCGTATCCCAATCTTCCATGAAAATTAACCTGTTTGATAAGGACCAGGAGTTTATCCCCATGCCGGCGGGCGAGACCGTTTTTCGCGAGGGCGACTCCGCTGATCGCATGTTTGCCGTCATCGAGGGTGCGGTGGACATCGTGATCCACGGGCATGTCGTGGAAACCGTCGAACCGGGCGGCGTGTTCGGCGAGATGGCCCTCATCGAGGAAAAGCCCCGCAACGCGACCGCTACCGTCACGGCCGCCGCAAAACTGGTGGCGATCAACCGCCGCCGATTCCTCTTTCTCGTCCAGCAGAATCCCTTCTTCGCGCTGCAACTGATGACCGTCATGGCCGCACGACTGCGCCGCATGGACGAGCGCCTTTGAATCGGGGTTGAATCCCTTGCCCGGGCAGCGCCCGGGCATGACCGTTTCCAGCCCCGTACCCGACGCGGGCCGTCGGGGCGACCAACGGAGATCGGCCCGGCGCCTACTCCGCGACCCGCACCGGCAGCACCACCATGGGCAGGCCGCGCCATTGCAGGCGGCGCTGTATGGCAAAGGCGCTCTCGTTGTGCAGGACGCGGCTGTACCAGGTCTCGTACCGGAAAATCAGCTTACCTCCGAAGAACACCGCGCGGGGATATTTCTCGGCGATCGCGGCGCACAATTCCTCCGCCGAAGCCACCGGGTCCGTGCCGATCAGGTGCGAGGCTTCGGCCGCCAGCCCGAGTCCCCGCGCCAGTTCGACATACTGGGCCAGGCCGCGGACTGTCTGCTTCTCCAGCTCGGCGATCTCGGTTTCCCCCTTGAACGTGCCGGAGTCGATCACGCCGACGCTGGCAAAGACCACCTGGTGGTAATGCCGTGGAAAGGTCTTCATCACGGCCAGCAGCGAATGCACCCCCAGGCCGCTGTAGCTGGCGACGAGCATGACAGCCGTCGGCGCGGTGGGCGACAACTCCGCCGGCACGTCCCGCTTGGCGGTGACCGGCAGGTCCTCGAGGATCCTGGAGAGCAGCGCCACCCGGGCGCGGATGCCGCGGTAGTGCCGGCGGATCAGGATGCAGAGGGCGATCAGCGCCGAGGTCACGACCAGCGTGATCCAGCCGCCCTCGGTGAACTTCTCCGCCACGACCATGATCAGGATCAGCACGCACAGCGCGAGCGCCAGCAGGTGCATGAACATGTCCTTGCGGCTCTTCGTCGCTTCGCGGCGCCGCTGCCACCAGAAGCGGACCATGCCGAGCTGGGAGAGCGAGAAGGTCACGAACACGTTGATCGAGTACATCGTGACGAGCGTGGTGACGTCCCCCTTGGTGTAGAACAGGCTCAGGATCGCCGAGGCGCCCATGAGGATCACCCCGTAATGCATGGTCAGCCGCTCGGAGAGCGCGCTGAAGCGGTGGGGCAGCCAGCCGTCGAGCGCCATGTTGGCCATGACGCGCGGCCCGTCGAGGAACCCGGTCTGCGCGGCGACGATGAGCAGGCCGCCCTCCGCCACAAGCGTGAGCACGACAAACCACTGCCCGAACCCGAGCCGCTCCACCAGCACGGCATTCAGCGTCTTGCCCTCCTCGGGATGCACGCCGACGAGATAGTAGGCCAGGAGGATGCCGCCCGCGGTGATCGCCAGCGAGGCGGCCATGTAGAACATCGTGCGCTTGGCGGTGGCGATCCGCGGCTCGCGCATGATCGGCACGCCGTTGGAGACCGCCTCGATGCCCGTGTAGGTGCCCGCCCCCCGCGAATACGCGTTCATGAAGAGGAGAAACACCGCCCACAGCCCCAGATTGCGCACATCCGCATGCAGCGAATGCGTGAACTCATGCGCCAGGGCGGGAACCTGGTGCGCATAGATCACGACGGCGCCGACCAGCACGATCGTATGCGTGATGACGAAGACCATGAACACCGGCACCACGATCGCGACGGATTCCTTCACGCCCCGGAGGTTCATGATCGTGAGGCCCACGAGCAGCAGGCACTCCACCGCGACCTTCCAATGGTCATAGGCAGGCGGAATGAAGCTGAAGATCTGGTCGATGGCCGAGGCCATCGACGTGGTGATGGTCAGCACATAGTCCACGAGCAGGGCGCAGCCGGAGATCACGCCAAAATACGGCCCGAGGAGTTTCGTCGCCACCACGTAGCCGCCGCCCCCGGCCGGGAAATGCTCGATCAGGCGGCTGTAGGCCAGGGAGATGATCACGACCGTGCCCGCGGTGGCGAGGGTGAGGAATACCGCGAGGTACGGGTGGCTCAGGATCGCCCGGTACGCCTCGTCCGGACCGTAGGCGGAGGAACTCAGCCCGTCGGCCCCCAGCCCGACCCAGGCCAGAAACGCGATCAGCGTGATGGTGTGATAAAGCTTCGGATCGTGGATGTCCCGCGGCTTGCCAAGCAGGGTTTGTTTTAACGACATGGGTAAATCGCCGGGTTGGCCGGGTTTAAGCAAAATGCACGCCAAGCAGGTGGGCATTTCCGCGGCCCGGGGCAATCCCGATCGAACCGGACGCTCACGGCGGATATCGGCTCATGCCTTCAGCGCGCCCAAGATGGCAAATTTCGGAACCGGGGATCTGAAGGCGCAACCCAGGACAAATCCGACCGAACAATCGGCTCAATTTGGAGCGGCATCCTTGGCACGGCGATCCTTGTTGGGGGCCAGGGCTTCCGTCATCGCGGGAAGCGTGTACAGGCGGGCAAAGGCCTTGGCACCCATCAGGGCCGCCCGCTGCACCTGGGTCCCTTCGTGGATCGCGCTCACAATGATGGCGCCAAGCGCCGCAGGCTTGATCGCGGTCAAGTCGCTCGATCGGGAATTTCCACTTTCCAGGTAGACCACCCTCAGGTCGTCGGCGAGGTAGATGCTGGCATCCTTGGCCGGATCGCCCGACAAGTCATGCACCACGAGCGGGTGCTGGCGGTTGTAACGGCGCAGGTCAAACTCCAGCCAGCTCTTCATCTTCACCATTTGCTCGGCCGAACGCAGGAGTTGCTGCAACGCCGGCGACGCCGAGGGGCTTTCCCCCTTGTCCCGCAGCGCGAGGACCAGGCCGTTGAAATCATATTTGTCCAGATACAGCGTGTGCAGCTTGCGCATCAGGTCCTGCCGCTTGGCGAACTCACTTTCCATTTCGCCGGCAAGTTCGCTTTCCCCGGCGGGCTTCGTCCCGGCCGCTGGCGGGGCCCCCGCCCGGGCGGCCGGCGGTGGATTTGCCGGCGGGGACCCAGCGGCGGCCGGGAGGCTCACCTGGCTGCGATGGGCGAACTTCCATCCCATCACGGCCACCAGGACCAGGGCGACCCCGGCTCCGGCTACGAGCCACAGCTTGCGCCGGCCGCGGGAAACGGCCGCCTGCCCGGCGGGCGGGCCGGCCCGTCCGGAGGAATCCAGCGCCTGTGCCTCCAGCACCAGGTGGTAGATCGGCATGGCGTGGGAAATATTCTTCAGGTCGCGCGCCCCCAGGCTGAGCACCTTCATCTCGAGCTTGTTCCTGACCACATCGTAGACGGTTTGGGAAATGCAGATGCCGCCGGGTTCCGCCTCGGCCTGCAGCCGCGAGGCGATGTTCACGCCGTCACCCATCACGTCCTTGTCGTGGACCAGCACGTCGCCAAGGTGTATCCCGATGCGATGTTGCAGGGGCTCACCCGAGCCCAGGCTCTTGGCCTCCGCCGCGAACTGCCGTTGCATCGCCAGGGCGCACGCCACGGCCTGCACGGCGCTCGTGAAGGTGAGCAACAGGCCGTCACCGGTGGTCTTCAGGACGGCACCTTCATGCGCGGCGCACAGCCGGCGCATTTCGGCAAAGTCGCGATTCAGCAGCTTGATCGTCCCCACCTCGTCGGTGTGCATGCGGGCGCTGAAACTCACCACATCGGTGAAAACGATGGCTGCGAGCGTGCGCTGGCTGGGCACGGGGTCGGAAGCAGACGGATCCGGGGTCATGAAAGCGCCCTGCTGGTTAGAAGTCAGCAGGGTGCAACGCAACGTTGTTTCCAGCCTCACCGCTGCCCTGACATTTTCTGCCGCCTGTTCGTCCCCGATTCAGAAAACGCGGTGGTGCTGCGAGGGCAGTTTCAATTGAAAAACGTCGCCTCGTTGGTCTGGAAGAGGGCATGGGCGAGCTTGGTCCAGGCATCCTCGGGGCCGCCATATTGGACGTTGGCGCCCACCGGGCTCGCGTCGGCGGCGTATTTGGCGTTGGGGTTGGCCGCGGCCCGCTGGGCCCGGCGTTGTTCCTGAGCCTGTTCACGGCGGGTCTTGTGGGCGAGCGACTCAGGCACATCCAGGGCTTCGCCCGCAGGGTTGGCCTGGACATAACGCACGCCCAGCTCGACCTCCCGGGCCAGGGGCGGGCGCTGAAAGATGGCGAGATAAAGCGAAGCCACCCGCTCCTGGTCCGACTTCAGCCCGGCGAACTCCGGACGGTGTGTGAGCTTGCGGGCGGTCTCGATGACCAGCGGGCTGTTCATGAGGAAGAGCGCCTGCTGCGGCACGGTGGTGTCATAGCGCTTGCCGGTCGGGGTGTTGGGATTGGGAAAATCGAACTGTGTGAGCAGCTCCGGCGGATTGCGCCGGTCGATGTAGGTGTAGAGCGCCCGCCGGGTGCCGAAGGAATCGCTGGCCGGCGTGATGGGCTTGCCCCCAACGGCAGGATCGAGCGTGCCGGCGATGGCGAGGAGGGCGTCATAGAGCTCCTCGAAATCCAGCCGGTGGAGATTGGCGCGCCACAGGAGCCGGTTGTCGGGATCGATGGCCGCGGCCGCTGCGTTGGGCGCCCCGCTTTGCTGGTAGGTGCTGCTGAGCACGATGGCGCGCTGCAGCTGCTTGATCGACCAGCCCTGCTCAACGAAGCCCGCGGCGAGCCAGTCCAACAGCTCGGGGTTCACCGGCGGTGCGCTCATGTTGCCCAGGTCGTCGGGGGTGGTGACGAAGCCGTTGCCAAAATGCTGCTGCCAGATGCGGTTGACGATCACCCGGGCGGTCATCGGGTTGTTCGGGTTGGCGATGGCGCGGGCGAGATCCATGCGGCCGGATCCCCTGGTCCACACGGAGCGATGCTTCGGATCGGGGGACAGAACCTCCAGGAACCGGCGCGGCACTTCGTCGCCCTTGTTGCCCACCTCGCCGTGGACGAGGACCCAGAAATTGTGCGGGCTCGGTCCGTCGGCCACGACATTGGCCCGGGCGGGCGCCCCGGGGTGATTGATCTCAAGGTCGCCATATTCGCGTTCGAGCAAGGCTTCGGCCCGGATGAGCTCCCGGCGCTGTTGCGGGTCCCGCGTGCGGGAACGGCGAAACGCCTGAAATTGCTGCTGCAGGTCGGCCGCTTTCTTGTCCAGTTCCCTGATCTTGGCCAGGTAATCAAGCAGTTGGTTGGTTACCGGAACCCTGGCCAGCAGCGTGGGCTCCTGGCTCACACGCGTCGGCTCCACCGTGTTCGCGAAAACCCCGTAGAGGGAATAGTAATCCTTGGTGGGGATGGGGTCGAACTTATGGTCATGGCAGCGGGCACAGGCCACGGTCAGCCCGAGAAACGCCTTCGTGGTGACGTCGATCTGGTCGGCAATGACGTCGTCGCGCCGGCCGTCAAACTGGTTGCCCAGCGTGAGAAACCCGAGGGCGGCGAGCGTGCTGCGGTCGTTGGCCGGCTGCGGGCTTCCTGATTTCGCCTTTTTCCCGGCTTCAACCAGCATGAGGTCGGCGGCCAGCTGCTCCTTGATGAACTCGTCGTAGGGTTTGTCGGTGTTGAAAGCGTCGACGACGTAGTCCCGATAGGTCCAGGCATACGGAAAGCGCGGGTCATTGCGCTTGGGCGCTTCCCCCTTGGTGTCGGAGTACCGGGTCACATCGAGCCAGTACCGGGCCCAGCGTTCGCCATAATGCGGCGAGGCCAGCAGGCGATCGACCACCCGGGGATAGGCGTCGGGGGAGTTGTCCGCGATAAAGGCCTGGATCTCCGGTTCGGTGGGCGGCAGTCCGATCAGGTCAAACGTGACCCGTCGGATCAGCGTACGTTTGTCCGCGGCGGGGTTGGGGTGAAGTCCGGCCGACTCAAGCTGGGCGAGAATGAAATGGTCCACGGGAGACCGGCACCAGGAATTGTCCGCCACGGCCGGGACGGCCGGCTTGGTCACGGTTTGAAAAGCCCAGTGGGACTTGCCCGCGCCCCCATAGGTCTTGCCGCTGGCCGTCATGGCCGGCACGCGCGGATCCGGCGCGCCCCGCCGTACCCACTCGGTCAGGTCGGCGATCTGCGCGGCCGACAGCATGCCCCCGTGATCCGGCGGCGGCATCTGGAGGTCCGGATCCGAGTAGCGGACGGCCTGGATCAGGAGGCTGTCATCCGGCTTGCCCGGGACGACCGCCGGACCGGTGTTGCCGCCCAGCAGGACGGCCTCGCGGGAATCAAGCATGAGCTTGCCCTTGATCCGGTCAGCCTGGTGGCTGTGGCACTTGTAACACTGCTCGGCCAGGACCGGCTGGACCTTGGTTTCAAAAAACTGCCGGTCCGCCGTGGAAATCACCGGCAGTGCGTCCTTGGCCCCAAGCAAGGGCAGAATGATCGCCGGCAGGACGAGGGCGGCAAAAACGCGGCGCATGCTCACACCAGGATGGATTTCACGACGTTTCCGGCCACATCGGTCAGTCTGAAATCCCGCCCGTTAAAGCGGTAGGTCAGCTTGGTATGATCGAAGCCCAGGCACTGGAGGATCGTCGCGTGCAGGTCGTGCACGTGAACCGGGTCGGTCACGGCCGCGGACCCGAACTCGTCACTGGCGCCATGCACCACGCCCCCCTTCACGCCGCCACCGGCCATCCAGATGGTGAAGGCCTTCGCGTTGTGATCGCGTCCCGGAGTTTCCCCTTCGTTCTTGTCCTTGGTGGGCTTGCGGCCGAACTCACCGCCCCAGATGACCAGGGTCGAGTCGAGCAGGCCGCGCTGCTTGAGGTCGGTCATGAGGGCGGCCAGCGGCTGGTCAATCTCGCCGGCTTTTGCCGTGATGCGCTCCTCCAGGTTCTGGTGGTGGTCCCAGCCGTCGTGCCAGACCTGCACAAAGCGCACGCCGCGCTCGACCAGGCGCCGCGCAATCAGGAGCTGCTTGCCCTGCGGCGTGTTGCCGTAGGCGGCGCGGACCTCCGGGGTCTCCTTGTTGATGTCGAACACATCCGTGGCCTCGGCCTGCATGCGAAAGGCGATTTCGTAGCTCTCCAGGCGCGATTCGAGCGCGGCGTCGCGCTGAAGATTCTGGGCATGGAGCTCATTGAGCTCGTGGATGAAGTCGAGCTGGCGGCGCTGCTCCGCCTTTGAAACGTAGCGGTTGCGGATGTTCTGGATCATCTGCTGGACCTGCTTCGACTGGGTATTGACGCTTGTGCCCTGATAGACGCCGGGCAGGAATGCCGAGCCATAGTTGATGGCGCCGCCCGGCGGGAGCTGGCCGGTGCGCAGGGAAATGAACCCCGGGAGATTCTGGTTCACCGTGCCCAAACCGTAGACGGTCCACGCACCAAGGCTGGGCTTCGTGATGCGGACCGAGCCGGTGTTCATGAACACCGTGGCCACTTCATGCGCCGGGATATCGGTGTACATCGAGCGGATGACCGCCATGTCGTCCACGTGCTGCGCGGTCTTGGCAAACAGCTCGCTCACCTCGATGCCGGATCTGCCATAGCGGGCGAACTTGAACGGCGAGCCCATCGCGATGCCGCCATCAAGGATGGTGCGGTCGTTCATCCGGGTGAGCATCGGCTTGGGATCCCAGGTATCGACATGGGAAGGCGCCCCCTGCGCAAAAATATGGATCACGGCCTTGGCCTTCCCGGGAAACTGCGGTGCCTTGGGCATTAACGGATCGAGCCCCGCCGTCGGGAGCGGCGCGGCACCGAGGTCCAGCGGATCGAGGAATGCGGCGAAGCTCAGCGCCCCGAGGCCCAGGCCCATCCGGCTCAAGAACTGACGGCGGGAGAGAAAGTAATCGCGCGGGTCGGTCGAAATACCGCAACACCCCGTGGGGTGATTGGAAGCGGGGTCACGGATCATGGATCGGGTTGCACAGGCTCAGCTCATCGCGGCCCTGGCGGAAACGGCCGGGTTATTTATGGTCGTATTGCAGGGCGAGTCGAAGCTGCCCGATGGCGCGGTCGCATTCGGCCAGCGCTTCGGCCCGATGACCCCCAAAGTCGTGATTCGCAGCCCGCAATTCCTCCCGGGCTCGCTCCAGCGCGCGGATCGCCGCATGGATCGCGGGATGATGTTCGGGTCGAGTCCCGGGAGTCGTGGTCACCGGGGTCGTCGTCGTTTGTGCCATGACGTTTCCGGAACAGACAAAAGCCAGCGCGGCGCCGGCGAGTGCAAAACCAACAAGGTATTTTTTCATGGTTGAGGGAGGACTCGGCTGAAGCCTGACCGGCGGGAATGATGACCGCCCGGCAATCCGCGACAATTGAAAAGCCCGGGCGGAAACGTGGAGCAGGCCACAACCGTACCCAAGATTAAGGTAGCGACCTTCGGAGCAGTTGCTGAACAGGGCGGTGGCGATCGAGGTGACGCGGCATCGGTTTTTAAGCAGGGCTTGTGTTAGTTTGCGCCGGTGGCTTCCGGCTGAAGGAACAGGAAGTGCAAGCTCGTCGCCCAGCTCTAGTCTGACGATATTGCCTGGACGCCACATGATAAGCCGGGCGTACGGACCCTCACTCCACGTCGAGCATCTGGAGTCGGCTAACTCGAATGCTCGCACCGCGACCGAGACTTGGCCTAGAAGGGAAATTTCTCCGTGGATCGGCTCGCCGATCAAGTCCATTGATTCATTTGCCCAACAAGCGCCAAGCCACTACCAATAGAGAACATTAATTCATCGGTTGAGGAAACCCCCAGGCCGCCGGCTCGCCCGGTTTCGGGCGAGCTGGGCCTGCACCCGTCCACCTTATGCCCTGCCCCTTTCACCACCAACAACCCGACCCCTTCGGCGAACCCCGGCGCAAGGACGGCATCCTGGTCAACGAATTCCAGGGAACCCCGATCCCGATGCTGCTGCGCCACGAGGATGTGCGCTCGGCCGCGAAGAACTGGCAGCAATTCAGCTCGGATGCTCCCTTCAAGGTTCCCCTTCCCACCGAGGAGAATGTCCGGACGGTCCGACAACTGCCGCTCGAGATCGATCCGCCTGCCCAGCAGGAATACCGCGAACTGGTCGAGCCGTTTTTCAATCGCGCCAAGCTGCCCGGGGTCATCGCCCAAGTGGAAGGCCTGATCTACTCCTTGGTGGGCCAGGCGTTGAGCCGCGACTCCATCGAAATCGTCCGGGAATTCGCCATCCCGCTCCAATCGCGCGCGCTGGCCTGCCTGCTCAACATGCCGCAGTCCGAGGCCGAGGTCTGGATCGGGTGGGGCATGCATGTGTTCCGCGAAGGCGACGGCGGCCGGAAAGGTTCGGCCCTGGAGGCCTATGCGAACGGGCTCCTCGACCAGGCGGCCGCCGCGCCCGGCGAGGACTTTTTCAGCGCGCTCACGCTTGCCCGGTTCCAGGGCCGCCCCCTGACGCGGGAGGAAATGCTCGGCTACTGCAGCATCGTTTTCGCCGGCGGGCGCGACACCATTATCAACTCGATCTCCGGCGTGATCGGCCACCTGGGCTCCCATCCCGCTGACTTCGAGTATCTGCGCGACGACCCGAAGCGGATCGTCGGCGCCAGCGAGGAGTTCTTTCGCGTGCTGTCCCCCTCCACGCATCTCGCGCGCCTGTGCCCGGCGGGTGCCACGATTCACGGGGTGACCGTGGAGCCGGGCCACTTCATTTCGCTGAATTTTGCGGCGGCCAACTACGACGAAACCGTATTCGAGTCGCCGGAGGAGGTCCGCCTCGACCGCCGGCCCAATCCGCACGTGGCCTTCGGGTTCGGTCCCCATTTATGCCTGGGCGCGCCGCATGCCCGCCTGGTCGTGCGCAGCCTCATCAAGGCCCTGTGCGACCGCGTGGCCCGGATTGAAACGCTGGAGGCCGTGGACCGGTATGAAACCGAAGCGAGTTACCGTCGTCGCGTCGCGTACGAAACACTTGCCGTGCGCCTGACCGCACGCTGAAGCCCGTGGAGCGGCTCCGCCGGGGTCATGACTCCAGGCTCACGCCTCACCTCCCGGGCTGCTTTCCTCGCCGTCCGGTCGCCGCCTCCCTCCCGACGCCCTTCGTTTTGACCCGGTGCCGCTTGATATCGGTGTTGTTCGAACACGCCAGCAAATCGAATTCCTCTCCCAGGACGTTATGCGGCTCGCCGGGTTCGCCGCCGCAAAGGGCGTAATAAGGCATGCTCAACTCACCGTGCGCTTTCACGACGCGGACAGGCTCCGTCCAGTCCGTCAGGTTGTCGCTAAGGCAGACCTGGAGGGTTGGACCCTTGCCCCAATGCGCCCGGTTGTACGTCGTCATGAGATAACGGCCGAGGGACGTGTGATAAGCCACGCAGGGTTCGGCTCCGCCGGTCATGACGGCCGTTTCCGCCCCGCCGTTCCCCGGCGTGCCAAAGCGGCCCTGATGATATTTCTCAAACCCACCCAGCTCGCCGGTCCTCTTCATCTTGGCCCGGGCGACATAGACCTTGTCGGCCACCACGCTGCGGTCGTCCATGTTGTACCAAATCATGGAATAGAAGCAGTACAGCCTCTGTTCAGCGGGATTGAAGAACACCGACAGATCCCCGGCACCGAGGTTGATAACACCCGCCTTCTGTCCTCCGGTGCTGATGCCGTCCGGCCGGTATCGCTCGGTGTAGCAAGGCTCGGCCGCCGTGATGACCCAGCCGTGAAATTCCCAGGTCTTTCCGCGGTCATCGGACGACATCAGGCCGATATGCCGGAAATCGGGTTCACCGTCCTCCCGGGCAAAGGCCGTGTAGCCGGTGGAACCAGCCCCCCAACCCGTTTCGTTGTGCACCAGGGCGTAAAACCGGCCCGGGTACTTGGTGGCGTTTTCGGGCACGATCCAAAGCCCGGTCGCCCAAACCTCGCCGCGCGGCAGGGGCCCGTCGGGATAGCGGTGCTTTTGACCGCCGAAGGCAGGACCGGCAGCTCCAGTTGGGAATAGGAGTTCGGCATCGTAGAGCTTCTTCAGGTCGCCGGCACTCCGGCCCTTGAAGACGCCGAGTGTTCCATAACCGGAGTGACCCGCGAAGGCCCACAGGCTGCCTTCCCCGTCCCGGCATAAGGCGGGAACGCAGTCCGGATGGACGCCGTTCGCCCCGTTCATTTCCGTATCCACCGCCCTGCCGATTTTCCATTTCAGTTTGTCCATAGGTCCGATGCGTCTTCTCCGAATTTTTGAACCCCGTATAAAGGGTCACCCGCGTTCTGGCATTAACGCCGGCCGATGCAGTCTTTATCTGGGCGTAGCGGAAAACAAGGGCGTGCCTTCAACCCCGATTGTCATTCTGAAAACAGTGAAGCGTCCCGTTGGACAGGGTCGGAGTCTGCGGCGGAATCTCAATGAATTCTTCGCTACGCTCAGCATGACAAGCTGCGGAAATGCAGGTTTGAAGACACGCCCTAGGCGATGGCACCGAATTCCTTCACGGCTTCGTAAAAGACATGGAGGTTGTCCATCCTGGTGCCGGGCAGGAGGTCGCCGGAGATCAGCGTGAGCGGCCCGCTCCGCTTGAGCCCTTCGGTGAGCAACGATTTCACCGCGTGACGCACGTCGGCGGCGGTGCCGAGGTTGAGGATGCCGTCCGAGATGAGGACGATGAGGTGCGCGTTCGGGCCGACGTCGCGCCGGATGCGCTCGATGTCGAGCAGCGGGTAGGTGAGCGCGTGCAGCGTCCGCAACTTGAAGTGACGGCTGACGATCGGGAACAGGTGCTGGCCACGTCCGCAGTGGTGGAAGAGCTGCGGCTCATCGGTCCGGCCGCGGTGCTTCTCCAGAAGGATTGGCAGGATGAATTTCTCGTACATCGCCGGTGACAGCATGTCGATGCCGTGGTCGGTGAGCGGGAAGGGCGCGTTGCGATCCGCTGGCGCGGCCCAGCGGCGGGTCAGGGCGTCGCTCCAGTCGGCGAGCTTGCGCAGAAACCGATGCGCGAAGGCCTCGTCCTCATACATGTCCTCCATGATCGCCTCGCCCCGAAGGTCGAGCGCGAGGCTGAAGAAACCGCTGGTGCCCATCCCATTTTGGATCCGGTCCACGGCCTTTCCGAGGTAGACGAGCTTGTGTTCGTATTGGTCGACCAAGTGCTCGTGGAAACGGCGGACGGTTCCGATGAAGCCGCCGTCCTCGATGCTCGGCATGACCAGCGCATCACACTCCTCGCGCGAGAGGTGCCGCGAGCGGTTGGCGATCACCGTTTCCCGCCGGTACATGAGTTCGCAGTCGAACGCGCCCGGCGCGACGGCTGGCCACAGGTCCACGCCGGTGGACCAGCTTTCCCGCGGCGGCGCCCCCAGGATGATGTCGTGCACCGGGATTTCGCGCCGCCGCCGCGCGGCCTCCAGTTGCACCTGCAGCATCACGTCGGGGTTAGTGTAATACTCCCGGTAATCGAGCCCGATCTCGTCGGCGTAAAAGCCGTGCTGCCCCACCCACTCGCTGCACTTGAAGAGCACCCGCGTCGGCCGGCCGGCGTCGAAGGCCTCCTGGGCGGCTTTGACCTGGGCGTTGTGGCGCCGGGTCGCCGGAGCATCAGGATCCACCGTGAAAGCGGAGCTCAGGTCCATGGCTGCGCATCATAGCACTCCCGGCCGCGCCTGGGAATGGCCGGCATTACGATCCCATGTCAAAAATTATCGTGCCGCCACCGGCGACAAACGCGCCACTACAGCTGCCCAGACCTGGTGGACGCTACCGGACTCACGACACCACAGGGGTAATCCAAGGCTTGGTTGCTGTTTGGCTGCTCGGTTAACCACACGACGGAACCGCCCTCGCCAGGCCGAGCCGGTTCATCGTAAAGCTGGGAATGGACATTATCGACGTTTTCGGGCGGACGCGTGCAGCGGCGCATGGACTGGGAGGCCGCTATTCCCGGGCTGGGGACCAACGGCCCCAATTTTCTGCTGCACTGGACATCGGCACCACTACGGCAACCACCCCGTAGTCGGAAGAAATGGCGTGATAGTAGAGATGGCCGTCGCCACCGAGTATGAGGCAGACTTGGCCGGCATGTTTCACGGCAGCGGCGAGGTTGCCTCCCACCCGAAGTCCGCGCTCATCCGGCAGTATCATTCCGCCAGAAGCAGGATCGATTTGGATGACAAGAGTTTTCTCGGAAACGACCTGTCCCTTGAGCGAGGCAATGATTTCCAACTCGTCCATGCCGCGCAGCGTGAGTTGCACTTTGTCGGCTTTGATCGGTGGTTTGACTTCAGGGAACAGGAGATGACTCAAGTGTGCCCGCGGCATCGGGGTGCCCGAAGTGATCGCATACTCGTGGCTGATTTCCCCGCGGTCACTGTAGGACCATGCACGGCCGGGCTGCCACCCAGTTCCGGACTTGATCCCGGCTTGCCAAGCACCAGGCAACTGCTGAAGGGAAACCCGGTCACGGCTAGCGACGCAGCCCGTGAGAAATACCAGGGATGCGATCAGCCATGGACTGGATGCGTTCCTTCGCATAAGGGGAAGTCCGGCTATGCGCTTAAGAAGATGGTGGACGCTACAGGACTCGAACCTGTGACCCCGTGCGTGTGAAGCACGTGCTCTAACCAACTGAGCTAAGCGTCCGATGGGGAGGCGAGAACGTGAACAGCCCGTTCCCGTGAATCAACCCTGTTTTCTGGCCGCCTCCCCTGCCCCGCCGTCGCTTCCGACCAATTCAGGTTGCGAGCCCGCGGCACGCGCGTTGCAGTGGCCGCAGATGCCGGTCGCGCCCCTGAGCCCCACAGCGCGTGCACGCGATATCGCCGGCTACGCGCTGGGCGAGGGTGCGACGTCCCTGACCCTCAACGGGATCTCCGGCTTCGCCATGCTCTACTACACGCAGGCGCTCGGCCTGCCGTTCGCCCAGGCCGGCGCGGCGTTCGCCGTGGCCAGCTTCTGGGACGCCCTCGTCGACCCCGCCATCGGCCACTGGAGCGACAACACCCACTCCCGCTGGGGCCGCCGCCAGCCCTACATCCTCGTCGGCGGCCTGCTCATGGCGCTCAGTTTTTATTATCTGTGGGCGGTCCCGGGCTTCGTCGGAACCGGCCACCGGCTTTTCCTTTACGCCCTCACGGTCAACCTGCTCTATCGCACCGCGTTCGCCCTCTTCTCCGTGCCCTATGTCGCCCTCGGCTATGAGGTGTGCACGGACTACCACCAGCGCTCCCAGCTCCAGGGCGCCCGCACCGCGCTGAACATGCTGGCCAATCTCCTCGGGCCCGCGCTCGCGTGGTCCCTCTTCTTCCCCGACCGCCCCGGCGGCCCCGAGCCCACCAGCGTCGCCGCCAACTTCCTCCGCATGGGCACGGCGTTTTCCCTCGCCACCGTCGCCTTCACCCTCGTCGTCGTCGCGGCCACCCGCCACCACATCCGCGACACCCGCGGCGTGGTCACCGGCTCGGGCAACAGCTTCCGGGCGTTCTGGGGCGACCTCCGCGAGATCGCCCGGGACCGCTTCCTCCGTCCCATCGTCCTGTTCTTCTGCATCGGCCAGACCGGCGCCGTCTTCGTCGCGACGCTGCAGATGTACCTCTACGTTTACTTCATGCACCTGACGGCGCTGCAGAAGACCATCGTCCACGGCGGCGGCATGGTGCTCTGCGGCCTGGGCGCCCTGGCGGGCGTGCGGCTGGAGGGGCGCTTCGACAAGAAGCACGCCGTCTGCATCGGCGCCGGCATCGCCGCGGGCGCCGATCTGCTGGCCGCCGGGCTGTTCCTCGGCGGGGTGCTGCAGCCGACGACCGGGTGGCACGTCGGCGGCCACGTCGTGCCCATCGCCGTGATCGTGTTCGGCGCGTGCGACATGCTCAACTGGTTCGGCGTGGGCCTTTACTCGTCCCTCGCCTGCTCGATGCTCGCCGACGTCGCCGAGGTCAACGAGCTGGCCTCGGGCGTGCGCAAGGACGGCGGCTACGCCGCCATCTTCGCCTTCACGACCAAGCTCATCCTCTCCGTGGCCGTGTTCATCGCCGGCGCCTGCCTCGCCTGGGTGGGTTTCGTCAACGGCAGCGACCATCAGACCCCGCAGGCGATCCGCTGGCTGGTGCTGCTGGCCTTCGGCCTTGGCTCGCTCTTCGCCGCCCTGGTCATCCCGATCGCGCTGAGCTACCCCATCTCCCGCGACTTCATGACGAGGGTGAAGACCGACCTCTCCCGGAGGAAGTTCGGCGCCGCAGCCTGACGTCCCCGGCGCGGCGCGCTCACTTCCGCGTCTTCACCGCGCGCTTCCGCTGCGGGAACAGCGTCCGGCAGATCTCGCAGGTCGTGCCGTCGCAGCGGTGCGCCGTGCAGTGCTCCCGGCCGTAGAAGATGATCCGCAGGTGCAGCGCATTCCAGTGCTCCCGCGGAAAGAGTTGCTTCAGGTCCGCCTCGGTCTGCACCACGTTGCGGCCGCTGCTCAGTTTCCACCGCTGCGCGAGCCGGTGGATGTGGGTGTCGACCGGAAACGCCGGCACCCCGAACGCCTGCGCCATCACCACGCTCGCCGTCTTGTGGCCCACGCCCGGCAGCGCCTCCAGCTCCGCGAAGGTCCGCGGCACCTCGCCGCCGTGCCGCTCCACCAGGAGATGCGACAGCCCCGCGATCGCCTTCGCCTTCTGCGGCGACAACCCGCACGGCCGGATGATGCGCTGGATCTCCGCCACTGGAATGCCCGTCATCTTCTCCGGCGTGTCCGCCAGCGCCCACAGGTGCGGCGTGACGAGGTCCACGCGCTTGTCGGTGCATTGCGCCGACAGCAGCACCGCCACCAGGAGCGTGAACGGATCCCGGTGATCCAGCGGTACCGGCGTCTCCGGATAAAGCTCCGCCAGCCGCCGGTCGACATAGTCGGCCCGGGCCTGGCGGGAGGTGAAATCGGGTATGGCGCGTTTCATTCGGCAGCTTGGGAGAATCTGGAACTCACGAACTCTGGAACAAGCCCGCTGCCTTTTTCCAGCGTTCCTGAGTTCCAGATTCCAAGGGACAAACAGCTCCGCTTTCGTCCCGGAAACAAACCCTTAATTGCCCGCCGCCGGCCAAATCGCGGTTGCGCGGTCCCGCCCCTCGCCTACCGTCCGCGAATGTCCTCGTCCCGCGACCTCCTCGCCCCCCTCGACACCTTTGCCCGCCGTCATACGGGCGACAGCGCCGCCGACACCGCCGCGATGCTCCAGCGCCTGGGCCAGCCCTCGCTTGACGCGCTCATTGATGCCGCCGTGCCGCCGCACATCCGCCGCGGGGCGATGAACCTGCCGGCCGCCGCCGGCGAGAGCGCCGCGCTGGCCGAGCTCCGCGGGATCGCCGCCCAGAACCAGATTTTCCGCAGCCAGATCGGCCTGGGTTACTACGACACCCTCGTGCCCGGCGTCATCCAGCGCAACATCCTCGAGAACCCCGGCTGGTACACCGCCTATACGCCCTATCAGGCCGAGATCTCCCAGGGCAGGCTCGAGGCCCTGCTGAACTTCCAGACGCTGGTCTGCGACCTCACCGGCCTCGAGATCGCCAACGCCTCCATGCTCGACGAGGGCACGGCCGCGGCCGAGGCCATGATGATGTGCCACCGCCTCAAGGAGGGCGACGCCGCCACGCACCGGAATTTCTTCGTGGATGCCGCCTGCCATCCGCAGACGATCGACATCGTCAGGACCCGCGCCAAGCCGCTCGGCATCTCCGTCATCGTGGGCGACTGGCACACGTTCCAGCCCGATGGCGCCTGTTTCGGCGTGCTCGTCCAATACCCCGACACGACCGGCAGCGTCCATGACTTCGCCGCCTGCTTCGCCGCCGCGCACGCCGCCGGCGCCTTCACCATCGTCGCCACCGACCTGCTCGCGCTCACGCTGTTGCGCGCGCCCGGCGAGTTCGGCGCCGATGTCGCCGTCGGCTCCGCCCAGCGCTTCGGCGTGCCGATGGGCTTCGGCGGACCGCACGCCGGGTTTCTCGCCACCAAGGACGCCTTCAAGCGCCAGATGCCGGGCCGCCTCGTCGGCGTGTCAAAGGACGCCCAGGGCAACCCCGCCATGCGCCTCGCGCTTGGCACCCGCGAGCAGCACATCCGCCGCGACAAGGCCACGTCCAACATCTGCACCGCGCAGGTCCTGCTGGCTGTCATGGCCTCGATGTACGCCGTTTATCACGGCCCCGCCGGCCTGCGGCAGATCGCCCGCCGCACCAAGCTCCTCACCGGCCTCCTCGCCCGCGGCCTCACCGCGCTCGGCGCGAGGGTCAACGCCGAGCCCGTCTTCGACACCCTCACCATCGGCAACGTCGCCGCCGAGCGCGTCCATGCCGCCGCCGCCGCCAAGAGATACAACCTTCGCCGGATTGACGCCTACACTGTCGGCGTCTCCCTCGACGAGACGACCACCGTCGAGGACGTGCAGGTGATCCTCGGGTTCTTCGGCGAGGCGAAACTCGCCGACGCGGACGGCGTCGTCGCCGACTTCCCCACACCGCACGCGCGCACCTCCGCCTATCTCACCGCCTCGGTCTTCAACCGCTACCACACCGAGCACGAGATGCTGCGCTACATCAGGCGCCTCGAGGCGAAGGACCTCTCGCTCTGCCACTCGATGATCTCGCTCGGCTCGTGCACGATGAAGCTCAACGCCACCAGCGAGATGGTTCCCGTGTCCTGGCCCGAGTTCGGCCGGATGCACCCGTTCGCGCCGTCCGAGCAGACGCGCGGCTACGCGAAGCTCTTCCGCGACCTCGAGGCCTGGCTCGCCGAGATCACCGGCTTCGCCGCCGTCTCGCTCCAGCCCAACGCCGGCTCGCAGGGCGAATATGCCGGCCTCCTCGTCATCCGCGCCTACCACGAGTCACGCGGCGAGGGTCACCGCAACATTTGCCTCATCCCCACGTCCGCCCACGGCACGAACCCCGCCAGCGCCGCAATGTGCGGCTTCAAGGTCGTCGCCGTCGCGTGCGACGCCAACGGCAACATTGACACCGCCGACCTCACCGCCAAGGCCGCGGCCCACGGCAGGGATCTCGCCGCGCTCATGATCACCTATCCGTCCACGCACGGCGTGTTCGAGAGCAGCATCAAGGACATCTGCGCCACGATCCACGCGCAGGGCGGCCAGGTTTACATGGACGGCGCCAACATGAACGCCCAGGTCGGCCTGACCTCGCCCGGCTTCATCGGCGCCGACGTCTGCCACCTGAACCTCCACAAGACCTTCTGCATCCCGCACGGCGGCGGCGGCCCCGGCATGGGCCCGATCGGTGTCGCCGCGCACCTCGCGCCCTACCTCCCCGGCCACGCCGTGGTCCCTCCGCAATCCGGTATCCGCAATCCGCGATTCCCCATCGGGGCAGTCAGCGCAGCACCGTATGGCAGTGCCTCGATTTTGGTGATTTCGTGGATGTATATCAGAATGATGGGCCCCGACGGCCTCACCGCCGCGACCAAGGTCGCGATCCTCAACGCCAACTACATCGCGAAGCGCCTCGAGGCCTGCTTCCCGGTGCTCTACAAGGGCGCCAACGGCCTCGTCGCCCACGAATGCATCCTCGAGTTCCGTCCGTGGAAAAAGCACGGCCTGGAGGTCGAGGATGTCGCCAAGCGGCTCATCGACTACGGCTACCATGCGCCGACGATGTCGTTCCCGGTTCCCGGCACGCTCATGATCGAGCCAACCGAGAGCGAATCGAAGGCCGAGCTGGACCGCTTCTGCGACACGCTGATCTCGATCCATGGCGAAATGGCCGCAGTTGCCAGCGGCGAGTCCGACAAGGCCAACAATCCCCTCAAGCACGCCCCGCACACCGCCGCGGTGGTCTGCGCCACCGAGTGGGATCATCCCTACTCGCGCGAGACCGCGGCCTTCCCCGACCGACACACGCGCGCCAGCAAGTTCTGGCCCGCCGTCGGCCGCGTGGACAACGTCTACGGCGACCGCAACCTGGTCTGCTCCTGCGTCGGCATGGAAGCCTACGCCGAGGCAAAAGCGTAGCGGAAGTTCATGCGGATTTTCAGCCGCGTCTGACGTCTCTGCCGGCGTTCAGGGCACAAGCACACACGGTTCACGACGGCACTCGCACTGCGCCCAGGCGCAGTACCGGCAGGGCACGAGGTCGGCAGGATCACCCGCCGCGCCGGCTGCCGGGGCCAGCGCAAAGACCGCCAGCTGCGACTTCTTCGGCTGCAGCATGCCCGAGGCCATAACCTCCAGCGGCCCGGGCATCGGACCGGACCGGTTCAGCAGGGATAACACCTGCGCATGCTCGCCCACCGACCAGCCCTCATAGCCCGGGCTGTAATGCGACCTCACCACCGCCCCCTGGCCGGCCGCCCAGGCGCACAGCCGCACCCGCGCCTTGGCGATCAGCGCCTCGACCACCGCCGTGGCGTACGCTTCCATGAAATAGTAGCGGTCGGGCTCGTCTTCCGCCCAGCAGCGCGCCGCCTCGGCCTCGGCCTCGGGCCCCGCGCTCGCCGCCACGACCACCGCCCCGTGCGCCTCCCGGAACCGCCGCGCCAGTTCGCCGCTCGTCAGTGTCGCGTCTTCGAGGGTCGTCACTTCGCCTTCCACCCCGGCGGTCGCGGTGGCGCGGGCCCACAGCCAGGGCCGGCCGTGGGCCGCGTACCAAGCCCGCACCCACGCGGCGTTCTCCGCCAACTGGCCCGTGAAGGCGAAGTCCCGCGGGACGCGCAGCAGCCGCCGGAATTCCCCGTCGGTGACGACGGGATGGTGATTGGTCTCTGCGAACGTCATGGTCCCCGGATTTTCAGCCCCGGCGCCCAGGCCGGCCGGGCGAATTTTTTCCCGCGGGGCCGGACACGGACGCGCACACACGCGACCGCCGGATCCGGGCGTTGAACGATCGCACCCCGGTCATGGCAAGGCGCGGTCACAGGCCCGGCACGGCCGGATCGTCGCCCTGCGTGAACACCGTTCCGTCGAACACCACGGTCTTGGCCAGCCCCAGGTTGGCCACCGCCGCGAGCGGGTCGTGCTCCGTGAGCATGAACCGCGGCTTCGCCCCCGCGCGCAGCACCCCGAACTCCTCGGGAAACCCGAGCCGGGTCCCGCCCGCGCCGGTCGCGGCGTTGATCACCTGCAGCGGGGTCAGGCCCGCCCGTTCCATCCACCGGAGTTCGTGGATCAGGCCCCAGCCGTGCGGCACCCCGTGCGAGCCGGCGTCGCTGCCGGCGATGATGCGCACGCCGAGCGCGGCGGCCTTCCGCAGGCTCGCGGCATGGCCGTCGAGGATGCGCTGCAGGTTGTCGCGGATCAGCTGGCTCCACCCCAGCTGCTCGGCCTTGTCCACCTGGAACTGCACCGGTGCAAACGTCGGCACCCAGCCGATGTCCGCGTCGCGCATCTGCGCCAGCTGGGTGTCGTCCACGAAAAACCCGTGCTCGATCGTGTCCACGCGCGCGGCGATGCAGTTGGTGACGCCGTCGTTGCCCGAGCAATGCGCGAACGTCTGCCGGCCGCGCGCCCGGGCCGCGGCGGTGAAACGGGCCAGTTCCTCCGCCGGCATCTGCGGCTTGGCCAGGACGGCGCCCTTCTCGAAGTTGATGATGCCCGTCGCGAGCAGCTTGATCCGGAACGCGCCCTCCGCGATGCGGCCGTCAACGCAGGCCTCGACCGAGGGATACTCCTCCATCGGCCGGCCCATGAAGCTGCCGTAGCGGCCCTGGTGGTGAATCGCCGGCCCGGGACTGTCCACGTACGGCATCGGCTCGCGCTCCGCCGTGCGGTAGCGCGCCTGCAGCGCGAGGCCGGTCCCGTTCTTGTCGCCGGAGTCACGCACCGCGATGACACCCAGTGCCAGCAGCCGGCGCAGCCGCGGCACCGCCCGCGCGGTGAGCTCGGCGTCGGTCTGTTTCAGGTAGTCGGCGCGGCGCTCCGGGTTCTCCTCACCGCCCTCGAGGAACATATGCGCATGCGCCTCGATCAGGCCCGGCAGGACCGAGTGGCCCGGCAGCACGGCGTCCGGGGCGACCTGCCCCGGACGGAGCAACGCCGCCGGCGGCGTTGCTGCGCCGGCGTAAAGGATACGCGTGGCATCGTAGACCAGGTGGCCGTCGCGCCGGGGCGCGCCGAGCCCGTCGAGCAGCGTGCCGGCCTGCAGCCAGACCGGTCCGCCAGCGGCGGAGAGGAGTTCAGGGGAAAGGTTCATGCTTCGGGTTGGGGTGCGCAAAATTTCGAGGATGAGTCATGCCGGCCGGGATGAGCCGTTGTCAGGTGATGGCGGGCGGCGCCTTCTTCGCGAGATGGTCGCGGCCCAGCCAGGTGTTCGCCCAGCTCGACGTGCCGCGCAGCCGCTGGTCCTGGACCACCGGCGCGTGCGCGAGCAGTTCCTGCTCCCGGCCCTCGTATTTCAGCCGGTCGTAGGCCCGCGCCCAGATGCACTCGAAGTCGTCCACCTCGCACTTGCCGTCGCGCGTGCCGCCGCACGGGCCGTTGCGCTGGTTCTTCGCGCACGCGGACTCGGGGCAGAGGAACGCGATGTCGGGGAGCGAACAGTCGCCGCAGTCCTTGCAGCCGAACATCAGGCGCTTGCCCGCATGCTCGGCCGCGCGCATGAGCGGCGGCCCCTGCATGGGATCCTTGGCGCCGCGGCACAGCCGGGCCCCGAGATCCCACAGGCCCCGGTGCTCCGTGAACATGAGGCCGTGCACCAGCTTGGAAACACGGTAGCTGTAGGTGACATTCGCCGTCGGCCGGCGGGCCGCCCGCGAGGCCGCATACTCCGGATGCACGCGCGCCGGGTCGGCCAGCCCGCTCGCCGGATCCTCGGCGAAGGCAAAGAACTCGCCGGGGCGGGAATAGCGGATCTCGCGGGCGAACTGCCGCCAGTCCCCCGGCGCAAAGCTGCGCTCCAACTCCAGGATGCGCTCAATCTCCGCCACCGTGTGGACACCGCCCAGGTAGGCCCCGCGGTAGCCGAGGCCGCGGTAGACAGCGATCTGCCGCGCCGCCAGCTCGAGGAAGAAGGCCTTCCCCTTGTCCGCGGAGGTCTCCTGGCGCGCACACAGCGCGGCCAGTTCGTCGGAGATGACGACGCCGGGGATCCGCTGGGCGCGGAAGGCCCGGGCGACGGCCGGGTTGAGCACATAGACGTTGCCGACCAGCGGCACGTGGCCGTGGCCGCGGTGCTGCATCCAGGCGGCCAGCTCGGAGATCTTCCGCGAGTCGTAGCCGATCTGGTTGATGAAATAACGCGCACCGGCGGCGATCTTTCGCTCCGCCTTGAGCAGCTGCGGGACGACCTCGTTCTCGTGCAGCTTGAAATTCGTCACCACCGCGCCCGGAAAAAAGTGCGTCGGCTGGAGTTTCACCTGCTGCTTCGCCGCGGCCTTGGTCACGTCGAGCCCGGCGTTCAGCCGGCCCAGCAGCGTGAGCAGCCCGACGGAGTCGATGTCGAAGACCGGCTTGGCGCCGCCACCGATGCCGGTGCCGGAATAGTCGCCGCTCAGCACGAGCAGGTTGTGGAACCCCTCGCTGGCCAGGAGCCATGCCTCGCTCTCCAGCGCATTCCGGTTGAAATCCTTGCACGAGAGGTGGATCACGACCTCGCGGCCGGCCTCCCGGAACGGGCCGCCAAGCGCCGTCGCTGCCAGCATGGGGTTGCCGCCGGCGTTGTCGGTGATCGAGACCCAGTCGGCGCGCGGGTACTGCGCCAGGTCGCGCGAGAAGGCCACGGTCTTCGCGGCGCGCGTCTCGGTCACTGTGCCGCGCGTCGACACGAGTTCGACCCCGATCAGGAAGTCGCGCGAGCGTTCGAATTTTTCAGGCAGCGTGGGCATGGTGGGTGGGGCGGGTTGCGGTCATGAGGCGGTAAAGCGGCGCCGGCGAAGCGGGAGTGCCGGCCTACATGGCGTTGACCGGGGCGCCTCCGACCGCGAGCCTGATGTGATCCGGGCCGGGCAGCCTGCAGTCTGGCCCGCCGGCCGGTCCGTCACCCGCAGGCGGGTTCCTCGGGAAAGCGAGATGACTGGGGCGTGTTGAGGCATGGCAGTCAGGCGCGGGCATCGAGGCACGCACGTTTCACGGCCAGCAGGTTTTCCGTCGGGGTGCCGAAAGGAACCACGGCCGTGCCCATGATGAAGCCGGGCAGGTCCCGGCCCCGCGCAATCTCGCGGGCGGCCGCCGCATGGATCTCCGCGGACGGGGCGGCGCCGATGAGCTGCGGCGGAAGGTTGCGGCGCAGGGCCCGCTTTGCCGGGCGACAGGCCGCGGCCCAGGTGTCAAAATCGCTGGTGAAGTCGCAAAGCAGGTTGTTGCAGCCGGTGCGGATCAGCAGTTCCGCAATGCGCGTGGTGTTGCCGCCAATCACGAGCGGCAGGTCGCGCACGCCCTGTGTGGCGGCCCAGGCGGCGAGGTCCCGGGTCACCGGCAGGACCAGTTGCTCGTACATCCCGGGCGACACGAGGTCGGGCGAGGCCTGGGAGTCGAACACGATGAGCTCCGCCCCCGCATCGAGGTAGGCCCGGCCGAATTCCCGGATGATGCGGCCCGCATGGTCGAGCAACTGCCGGACCCATTCCGGGCGGTCGAGGCAGGCCAGGAACAGGGCCTCGGCTCCCACCAGGCTGATCGCGAGCGAGAACGGCCCGGCGATCGCCCCGCGCAGCCAGTAGTCCGGACCCACTTCCCGGCGCACCCGCCGGGCGGCCTCGATGTTCACCGGCATCCGGCCATCCCGCAGCGGATGCGGCAGCGGCGCCTGCGAGAGGTCGTCGCCCACGCGGAGGCAATGGGCCCCGGGCTTGATGCCGGGAATGCTCGCGTCGTTGCAGCCATGAAAGGTCACCAGGCAGCCGGCCGCCTCTGCCTCCAGGTTGTAGACGTCGATGCCCACCGTGAGCGCGTCCGGCCCGACGGCCTCGAACTCCGCCAGAAGGGCCCGGGCCAGCAGGTCCGGGTCCCGCGAGACGTCCGACGGGGTGCGGCCGATGAACCAGGCCTTGTGCTCATAGATCGCCGGCAGGAACAGCGGCCCGCGGCGCGGCGCCCCGCCGTGCAGCACGGCCTCGACTTCGGCGCGGGTCGCCACGGGATGGGGTGGGCGGAGCATGGCAGCGGGGGATTGGGTATTGGGGCACTGCATCCTAGCTGAAATGCATTGCCTCGTCTTGGCGCATCGGGCTTGTGTGGCTTGGCAGTTCGGGCACTCGCCCACCCTCCTTCATGCCGGTCTCCCGCCCCATCCCCGTCAGCCTGCCCGCCCATGGCGTGGTCTTCGCCGAGAGCGTGCACGGGCCCGGCTTTCGCATGGCGGAGCGCGCCGACGCCTTCCACAAGCTAATCTATGTGCTCCACGGCCGCGTCGCCTGCGCCGGGACCGGCCTGCCCTCCCCGCTTTCCGCCCCCGCCGGATCCGTGCTCTGCGTCGCCGCGGGCACCCGCCACCGGCTCACCGACACCGCGCCGGCGACCCTCCTGCTGCTCTGTTTCTCGCCGGCCTTCCTGCGCCGCGAACCCGGACTGGGGACGGTCTGGCGCGTCCCGGCGGGCGGAACGATCGCCAGCCGACGGCCCGGTACCGGCTGGGGTCACCGCTTCGAGGGTCTCTGGCGGGCGGCGATCGTGGAGCAGGCCGGCGCGCAGGTCGGGCGGGAAGCCGCCATCGGCGCCGCGGCGGCCAACATCCTGGTCTCGCTCGCCCGCCTGCCGCCGAGCCCGGCCGGTGACGAGGCCCGGCGGCGCGTGGAGGGCGTGGCCCGGGAGATGGCGGAGACCTTCTACGAACCCTGGAGCCTGGAACGCGCTTGCGCCCGGGCCGCCATGTCGCGCCGTCATTTCAGCCAGCTCTTCCGCGCCCTCACCGGCCGCTCCTTCCTCGCGGAGCTCACCGAGCGGCGCCTCCTGCACGCGGCGCAGCTCCTGCGGGCTGGCCGGCACTCGGTGCTCGGTGCGGCATTTTCCAGCGGGTATGGAGACATTTCTCACTTCTACCGGCGGTTCCGCGCCCGTCACGGCCGCCCGCCCGCCGCCTGGGCGCTGTCGGCCGCACGCCAACCGGCGCGTACCCGGCAGCGCTGAGGCGCCTCACGGACCGCCCCGTCGAAATGCGCCTCGACAAGGCGGCTCCGGCAGGCGTTTTTCCAACCCAGCTTTCCGCATGAAAATCATCCGCCACCTCACCTCCTCCGGCCCGGCCTACGCCGCGCTTCAGCCCGACGGTTCCGCCCGCGAGATCACCGGCGACATCCTCGGCGATTTCCGCGTGACCGACCGCACCGTGAAACCGGGCAAGCGGCTCGCGCCCATTGTGCCGCCGAGCATCCTCGCCATCGGCCTCAACTACAAGAAGCACGCCGAGGAGGGCGGCAAGGGCGTGCCCGCCCAGCCCATGCTGTTCCTGAAGAGCCTCAATGCGCTCCAGAATCCCGGCGACCCGATCGAGATCCCGCAGAAGCTCGCCAGCACCGAGGTGGATTTCGAATGCGAGCTCGCCGTCGTCATCGGCAAGCGCTGCAAGAACGTGTCCAAGGCCGACGCCCTGCAGTACGTGCTCGGCTACACCTGCGCCAACGATGTCTCCGCCCGCGACTGGCAGATCCGCTGGGGCGGCGGCCAGTTCTGCCAGGGCAAGAGCTTCGATACTTTCTGCCCGCTCGGACCGGTGCTCGTGACCACGGACGAGATCCCCAACCCCAACGCGCTCGGGATCAAAACCCTCCTCAACGGCACCGCGCTGCAGGACTGGAACACGAACGACATGTGCTTCGACGTGCCGACGCTCATCGAATTCCTCAGCGGCAGCAAAACCCTCCTGCCCGGCACCGTCATCCTCACCGGCACGCCGCACGGCGTCGGCTTCGCCCGTAAGCCGCCGATCTATATGAAGGCCGGCGACACCGTCAGCATCGAGATCGAGAAGATCGGCACGCTCACCAACCCGGTGGTCAACGAGACGCTCTGAGGATTCCTGGAAAGCGCATTTCCAGGATTTGTCATTCTGAGCGCAGTGAAGAATCCATTTTGGATAAAATCGAAGTTCACGACGGAGTTTCACTGGATTCTTCGCTGCGCTCAGAATGACAACGCGGTTGTAAACCGCTCTCTCCGGCCTACCGCCTAAAGCTTCCCGCCCACCGCTTCCCCCTCCCCCATGCCCCAACCCCGCTACACCTTCCACCTGATCGGCAACTCGCACCTCGACCCCGTCTGGCAATGGGACTGGCGCGAGGGCCTCAACGAGGGCCTCATCACCGCCCGCACCATGCTGGCGCTCATGGACGAAATCCCCGCGCTGACCTACGTGCGCGGCGAGACCGTGCTTTACGAGCACATCGAGCGCGAGGAGCCGGCGATGTTCGCGAAAATCCTGAAGCACATCCGCTCGGGCCGTTGGGATCCCATCGGCGGCGCCTACCTTCAGCCCGATACCAACATGCCCGCGACGGAAACCTTCGCGCGAATCTACCTGCACGGTCAGCGCTACTTCGCGGAAAAGTTCGGCCGGCCCGCGACCGTCGCCTGGGCCGCGGACTCCTTCGGCCACAGCGCCGGCGCACCCGAACTGATGGCCGCCGCGGGCTTCCGCTACTTCTCGTTTTTCCGCCCCAACCCCGAACAGCATCCGCTCTCCGGTCCCGCGTTCTGGTGGGAAGGCTCCGGCGGCTCCCGCATCCTCGGCTACCGCCCGATCCACGGCTGGTACGGCTGCGAGCGCGACGAGGCCCGGCGCAAGATGGACGGATTCCTCGGCGCGGCCGAAAAACAGCCGTACCACCACATCGCGGTATTCTACGGCCTCGGCAACCACGGCGGCGGCCCGACCCGCCGGCTCGTGCACGAGATCCAGGCGTGGGCCGACGCGCACCCCGAGGTCGCCGTCGTCCACTCCGGCCTGCACCGTTTCTTCGGCGAATTGGAAAAGGAAATCGCCGCGCGCCCCGAGGCTGCGCCACCCGTGCACCGCGGGGAACTCAATTACTGCCAGCGCGGCTGCTACACGTCCGCCGCAAAGTTCAAGTTCGCCTACCGCCAGGCCGAGGCCCTGCTCAGCCGCGCCGAGACCGCCGCCACCGCCATCCGGCTGGTCGCCCCGGCTCCGGCCGCCGACCTCGGCGCCGCGTGGCGCGGGCTGATGTTCAATTCCTTCCACGACATCCTCCCCGGCTCCAGCATTGAGCGCGCGCTCGACGAGCAGACCGACTGGACCCGCGGTCTCCTGCACTCCGCGCGCGCGACCGAATTCACGGCCCTCAACGCCCTCGCCCGCCGGGCCGACACTTCCGTGCCCGCCGTCGGCCCCGATCATCCCAGCGCGATGTCGCTGCTGGTCTGGAACCCTCACCCGCACGCCTACGAGGGCCCGCTTGAGCTGGAGGTCTGCCTGGATTACCGCCCCATCTTCGCCTACGAAAACCGTCCGGACGCCGTGCCGATCGAGGTCCGCGGGCCCGACGGCAAGCCGCTGCCGTTCCAGCGCATCAAGCCGGAGCACACCTTCCTGACCACCATCCCGTGGCGCATCCGCGTCCTCACCACCGCGCGCCTTCCCGCGCTCGGCTGGGGTTCGTTCAACGTCGCCTGGGTCGAGGGCGCCCGTCCGCCCAAGGTGTCTGCTGGCACGTCCTCGCCGCGCAAGGGCGAGATCACCAACGGTCGCTACCGCGCCGCCGCCCGCATCGGGGGCAACGGCATCGCCCTCTTTCAGGGCGCGCGCCGCCTGCTGTCCGCCGGCGGACTCGGCGCCATCACGGTGGACGATGCGTTTGGCTCGTGGGGCGGCTGTTACGACGAGCCGGATTCGATGCACCTCCTGACGGTGCGCCATGCCTGGAAAGTCACCGCCGTCGAGACGCTCGAGTCCGGTCCGCTGCGCGCCGCGCTGTGGGTCCGGCTTGCCGGCGGAAAGTCCCAGCTCGACCTGTTTCTCCGCCTGGCCAAGGACCGCGACGCCATCGACGTCGAGGCCCGGCTGCTCTGGAACGAGACCCGCGCGCGCCTCAAGCTCGTGTTTCCCGGCGCCGGCGACCAGGCCGAGTTCGACGTGCCGGGTGGCGTTGTGGACCGCGGCCCGGCCGGCGAGGTCCCGGGCGGCCGCTGGGTGCGCGTGAAAAACGGCCGGCACACGCTCGGCTTCGCCAGCGACGCCCTCTACGGGTTCGATTCGTCCGACGGCACCTTCCGCGCGTCCGTCATCCGCTCGACGCGCTATGCCTTCGATGCGCGCGACACGCCGGCCACGCCGGCATGGCTGCCCGTCGCCGACCGCGGCGAATACCGGTTCAATTTCCTGCTCACCACCAACAGCCGGAGACTGCCGCAGCTCGCCGCCGAGTTGGAACAGCCCGCGATTACGCTCGCCGTGCCGCCGCATCCCGGCCCGCTGGGCCGCTCCGGCAGCATCGCCTCGCTCACGCCGGACGGCGTGAAGCTGCTGGCGCTCAAGCCCGCCGAGGACGGCAGGGGCCTCATCGTGCGCGTGCAGGAAATCGCCGGCCGCACCGTCAAGCCGCGCCTCACCCTGGCCGGCCGGACCTACGCGCTGCACGCACTCGCGCCGCACACCCTCGCGACCTACCGGATCCACCGCAGCCGCGCCACGGCCATCATCCTCACCGAGTTATAGGGAATGCTTCCCCGCGAATCAGCGCAGATCCGGAGGGTCCTTCTCCGCGTCTCTGCGTGAGACTCGTTTCGAATTCGCGTGATTCGCGGGCCGGAATTCTGCGCCTACCGCCAGCTCTCCACCCGGCAAACCCGGCGGGCGTAACGGTACAGCGCAGCAATCGTGCCCGCGAAGAGCAGCATCCCGATGATGATGCCGGGTCGCTCGAAGCTGTCGCCCACCACCGCCAGCGGCGTGTCGGTGCCCGCCGCGGCGACGACGCCGGCAAACGCCACGCCGAAGAGGCTTTCGCCGACGATGAGCCCGGTGGCCACCAGCACGCCCATGCGCTTCGCAAACTCCGGGTTCGCATGGCGGTCGGCCCACTTGTCGTAGTAATGCCCGAGCACGGCGCCGACCGGGATGAGGAGCGTCAGCGCCATCGGCAGATAGATGCCCATGCCGACGCACAGCGGCGGCAGCCGCATCTTGCCGGTCTTGCGGAGCACCTCGTCGAGGAGGATCGTGCCGACGCCGAGCAGCGCGCCCCAGCCGATCAGGTTCCAGCTGATGTCGCCGCCGAGCACGCCCTTGGCCAGCGCGGAGATGAGCGCGGCCTGCGGCGCGGCGAGCGCGTGCTCCCCCGCCCCGGGCGCGCCGGCGAAGCCGAAGGCCTTGTTGAGGAGGTCGAGCACCGGCGGGATCACGAGCGAGCCGAAGATCACGCCGTAGATCAGCGCCAGCTGCTGCCGCCACGGCGTCGCGCCGACCAGCTGGCCGGTCTTCAGGTCCTGCAGGTTGTCGTTCGCGATCGTCGCGATGGAAAACACGATGCCGGTGGTGAACAGCGCGTAGGCCACGAGCGCGCGGGTCTGCTCCGGGTTGCCACCGTGCCCGTAGACCAGCACCAGCAGCAGCGACGCGCCGAGCACGGCCAGGATGCCCACGCCGGACACGGGGCTGTTCGAGGCGCCGATCAGTCCGGCCATGTAGCCGCAGACCGACGCGATGATGGCGCCGATCACCACGACGTAGACCAGCGTGCCGAGGATCACCGGGCCGATGCCGTGGGCGATCGCCGTGCCGGAGCAGAAAACCCAGAGCAGGCCGGCGATCGGCACGAGCAGCGCGAGGATGGTGCCGCCGACGATGCCGATCGGCAGGTCGCGCTCCGTGAGCGCCAGCTCGGTCCCGGCCGAGCGGGCCTTCGACGCCGCCATCGCGGAGCGGATGCCCCTGATGATCGGCCCGAGGATGCGGATGAGGCTCCAGAGCGCGGCGACGCCGATGGTCCCGGCGCCGATGAAACGCACCTCGCCGCGGAAGGTCGTGTTGACCAGGTGGGCGACATCGCCCGTCACGCCATGGACGGCGGTGAGCAGCGGCACCAGCCCGCCCCAGGCGATGAGCATGCCGAACAGCATCGCCGCGCCGACCGAGAGTCCGACGAGGTGCCCGACGCCGATGAGCGCCATGGACAGGCTCGTCGAGGCGGCCGTGGCGCCCCGGCCCAGCCGGAAAGCCACGGCGACATCGCTCGCCACCAGCCGCATCGCCGCCAGCAGCGCGTAGGCGGCCGAGGTCACCGAGCCGACGACGATCATGCGGAGCCCCTTGGCGTTCTCCACCTTGCCCTCCGCGGAGCCGAAGCCGACCTTCAGCACCTCGGCGGCCGCGACGCCCTCCGGGTAAGGCAGGTCGGAACCCGTCACCAGCGCACGGCGCAGCGGCACCGAGAACATCACGCCCAGGATGCCGCCGATCGCGCAGACGGCCACCGTGATCCAGTAGGGAAAACCCTGCCACCAGCCGACCATGATGAGGCCCGGCAGCACGAAGATGATCGCCGCCAGCGTGCCCGCGGCGGAGGCGATCGTCTGGACGATGTTGTTCTCAAGGATATTCGAGTTTCCGAGCAGGCGCAGCAGCGCCATCGAGATGACCGCCGCCGGGATCGAGGTCGCAAAGGTCAGGCCGACCTTCAACCCCAGGTAAACGTTGGCGGCGGTAAACAGCAGCGTGATGACGCCGCCGAGAATGACACTCCGGACCGTAAGCTCGCGGACGGACTGGGCTGGTTGCATGACCGACCCTGCAAACGGATCCGCCGCGCATCAAGCCTCGGGATGCGGGCCCCGCAGTAGTTTCTCATTGCGAGAAGCCCGCGTAGCGGACGACGAAGCAATCCATTCGGCTTGATCACCACGCCCGGCTGCGCCGGGCGCGTGATGACAAGGCAAACCGTACCGCGACCGTAAAATGACTTGGAGACCGGGCCACTTCCCGGCTAGCTGATCACCCTTCATGAAGCACTCCACGCACATCGAAAACCCCGATGTCATCCTGATCGGCAGCGGCGTCATGTCCGCCAACCTCGGCGCAATCCTCAAGCGGCTGGAGCCCGCCCTTTCCCTCCAGGTTTACGAGGTCACCGAGGAACTCGCGCAGGAGAGCTCCCACGGCTGGAACAACGCCGGCACCGGCCACGCCGGCATCTGCGAGCTGAGCTACACCCCGAAACGCGAGGCCGACGGTTCCGTCAATGTCTCCAAGGCCATCGGAATTTTCGAGCAGTTCGAGCAGTCGAAGCAGTTCTGGAGCTATGCCGTGGCCAGCGGGATGGTCGAAAATCCCAAGGAGTTCATCAATCCCGTCGCCCACCTCAGCTTCGTGCACGGCGAAGAGCAGGTCGGTTTCCTGAAGGCCCGCCACGCCGGAATGTCCGCGCACCATTTCTTCCGGGAAATGGAGTACACCACCGACCGGGACGTCATCGGCCGCTGGGCTCCCCTGCTCACCGAGGGCCGGGCCAACGTTCCCATCGCCGCGACCAGGATGGACGCCGGCACCGACGTGAACTTCGGCGTCATCTCCCGCAAGCTCCTCGGCTGGCTCGAGCGCCAGGACCGCTGCGGCATCGCCTCCAACCACCGGGTGGTGGACCTGAAGAAAAACGACACCGGCTGGGATGTCTTCAGCAGGGACCTCGCCACGGGCGAGCTCCGCCAGAACCACGCCAAGTTCGTCTTCGTCGGCGCCGGCGGCGGCAGCCTGCACCTGCTTCAGAAATCCGGCATCGCCGAGAGCAAGGGCCTCGGCGGCTTCCCGATCGGCGGGCAGTGGCTCGTCTGCGACAACCCCGCGATCGTGCGGCGCCATCAGGCCAAGGTCTACGGTCAGGCCCTCGATGCCGCGCCCACGATGGCCGTGCCACACCTCGACACCCGCGTGCTCGATGGGAAAAAGACGCTCCTCTTCGGCCCGTTCGCGGCGTGGACCACGAAGTTTCTCCACAAAAAGGGCAGCTGGACCGATCTCCCGGGCTCCATCAAACCCGACAACCTCGCCACGCTCCTTAAGATCGGGGCCAGCAACCTGCCGCTCGTCCGCTACCTCATCCAGCAGGGCACGCAGAGCATGGCCGACCGCATGGCGGTGCTGCACATTTTCTACCCGGCAGCCAAGGCGGAGGACTGGAAGCTGATCGACGCCGGCATCCGCGTGCAGGCCATCAAGAAGACCGACGGCGAGGCCGGCATCGTCCACTACGGCACCGAGGTCATCACCAACCCGGATCGCACCATCTCCGCCCTGCTCGGCGCCTCGCCGGGCGCGTCGGTGTCCGTGAACATCGTGCTCGAGGTGATCAAGCTCTGCTTCCCGCACCTGGTGGCGAGCGAGGCCGGCCGGGCCCGCCTGAAGGAAATGATCCCCACGTACGACGTGGACATCAAACTCGCCGGGAACGCGGATTTCTTCCGCCATGCCCAGCGCAAGGCGAATGAGCTGCTCCAACTCGGCTGAAATTTTAAGTAGCGAGTAGCGGGTAGTGTGTAGCGAGCATACCAACCATTCCTCTTGCCCCTCCGACCTACTCGCTACCCGCTACTCACTACTCGCTACTCGCTACTACCCCATGCCTTCTCCCCTCTACACCGCCGCCGTCGATCTCGGCGCCACCAGCGGCCGCGTCATCCTCGGCACTTGGGCCAAAAGCCGGCTCACGCTCAAGGAGGTCCACCGCTTCCCCAACGCCTACCGCGAACTCGGCGCGCATGCCTACTGGGAAATCGGCACGCTCTGGCACGAGGTCCAGACCGGCCTGCGCAAGGCCGTCGCCGCCCTGCCCCGCGGCGCCAAACTCGCCTCGGTCGGCGTCGACACCTGGGGCTGCGACCACGTCCTCCTCAACGACACGGGCCGGCTCGTGTTTCCGGTCCACGCCTACCGTGACAACCGCACGCAGGCCGGCCTGAAGGCCCTGGCCGCCAACGGCGCCGACCGCATCTACGCCGCGACCGGCATCCCGAATGTCTTCTACAACTCGAGCCTCCAGCTCGCCGAGGCCGTCGCCAGCTGCCCCGCGCTCACCGATCTCGCCACGCGCTGCCTGTTCCTGCCGGATTACTTCAACTTCCTGCTCAGCGGTCGTGCCGAGAACGAGTTCACCGTCGCCAGCACCTCGCAGCTTCTCGACGTGCATTCGCGCGACTGGTCGCGGACGGCCCTGGAGCATTTCCACATCCCGCCGTCGTGGTTCACGACGCCCGTACTGTCCGGCAAGAAACTCGGTCGCGTCACTGCCCTGCCCGAGCTCGCCGGCGCGCAGGTGATTGCCGTTCCCGGCCACGACACCGCCAGCGCCTACGACGCCATGCCTGCGTCACCCGAGGGCGGCGACCTCTTCCTCAGCTCCGGCACATGGTCGCTCGTGGGCTTCGAAAGCGCCCAACCCCTGCTCGGCCCCGCAGCGCTCGCCGCACGGGTCGCCAATGAGCGCACCGGCCTCGGCGGCTACCGGCCGCTCACAAACGTCGTCGGGCTTTTCCTCCTCGAGCAGACGATGGCCGGCTTCAGCACGCGGCCGCAGTCGCCGCGCGACTGGGACGCCCTGATCGCCGCCGCCAGCAAACTGCCCGCGCCCGCGGTACTGCTGGATCCCGCCGACCCCGCGTTCACTGCACCCAAGTCCATGCGCGCCGCGATCGACGCCCAGTTGAAGCGCAAGAAGGCCGCCGCGCCGAAGAACCTCGCCGGCTACACCCGGCTTATCTGCGACTCCCTCGGCCGCGGCCATGCCGTCGCCGCCGCAAATTTCGAGGCGATGACCGGCAAGAAATTCCGCCGCATCCTGATGGTCGGCGGCGGCTCAAAGAACCGCCTGCTCTGCCAGGCCACCGCCGACGCCGCAGGGATTCCCGTGATCTCCTTCAACCTCGAAGGCACCGCCGTCGGCAACATGGCGAGCCAGCTGATCGCGTTGGGAGCGGTTAAAGACTTGGCGACGTTCCGGCGGTTGTTGGGCGAGGGCTTGCAGCAAAAGACCTACCTGCCGCACAAATGAGCTTCTGATAGCTTAATTGGGCGATAAGAAGTGTTAGGGTATATCCGGGTTGATCCTCAGCTCGATGAGCTTTTCTGTCCCGTTCCTAAGCACCAAAAATTTGACGACCTGCCCTGCCTTTTCGACAGACCGCGTATTCAACCATTCCGTCGAAATTATCGCGTCACCATCCATAGCAAGCAAGATGTCCCCAGGTAGAATATTGGCCACAAATGCAGGTGTGCCATCAATTACAGAATCGACGACCAATCCAGCATTTCGCTGTAATTCCCGCCGCTGGTCATCGCTCAAAGGATGCCATCGGGCTCCGATGAGGTAATGATACTTGCGGAAGAAGATGGCGCTATAGTTATCACGCTCGATGTTGTAAGGAACGTACGTGGTGTTAAGTGTCCCGGGCGATGTAGTGGTGGATGTACCTGTATAGTTCGTTCCTCCAATTTGACCGCTGGCGTACGTTGTAGAGCTCTGACCAGGTTGATAGGTAACTAAAGGCATCACGCCGCTCCGGGTTCCTGCATATGAACTACTCAGCAACACGATATCAGCTTGTACCTCCTTTGCCTTCGCATGAAGCGAAGAGGTATAATCTCCAGCGTTCCCTTCAAACGAAGCGTAACCAATGACGTTATACCCGCGCCGGACTATTGCTTCGATTCCTGCCTTTCGTTCATCAATCGAAGTTGAGTAGTACTGTGTCTCGCCAATATGCGGGAGCAAATAGCGCTCGAATTTAGGGGGAAGCGAGTTGGTGTAGAATTTTGAATAAGGGCTTTGGCAACCGGTCATTCCAACTACCAAAAATGCGAGCCCAGTTGAAATTGCTTGGAATGATGCAAATTTCATAAATCACGATTTGTACGTAAGAGCCATAAGGGGTCAAGGAGCAGGACATGACGAAGGAGACATATCGTGACTCTTGACAGATTTCCCTGCAGACGGGCTCCAACCCATTTTCACGTAATACGTGCCAATGGGTTTTCCTCCGAAACGGGTCCAACTACGGGAGGTCGCTGGAAATACGTCGTTGGCCAGCCTCCTTATGTCGGCTGCTACGGGCGGCAGAAAAATGGGTGCGAAAAAGGCGCGGAGGTTGGTCCGCGCCTTTGGAGGGAGTCGTTTATGCCGCGCTTACCAGATCGACACGCGGTCGGCGGCGGGGCGGCGCATCGGGGCGCCCTCGGGGACGTCGAAGGCCTTCGCAAACTCGTCGAGGTTCGAGAGCGGGCCGTTGACGCGGAATTCATCCGGGGAATGCGGGTCCGTCTGCACAATCAGCCGCAGCACCTCGGGGCGCCACTTGCTGCGCGAATCCATCGCGTAGCTGATGAAGAACCGCTGCTCCGGCGTGAACCCGTCGATCTTCACGCGCGGCTTGTCCCCCAGTTCCCGCTCCAGCGCGGCGTAGGCAATCCGGAGGCCGCCGAGGTCGGCAATGTTTTCGCCCTCGGTGAGCTCGCCATTCACATGGAGGCCGTCGAGCACCGTGTAGGAGGAGAACTGCTTCACAATGCGCGCCGCGCGCTCCTTGAATTTGGCGTCGCTCGCGGGCGTCCACCAGTCCGTAAGGTTGCCGGACGGGTCGAACTGCCGGCCGCGGTCGTCAAAGCCGTGCGTCATCTCATGGCCGATGGTGGCGCCGATGGCGCCGTAGTTCGCGCCGTCGTCGGCCTTCGGGTCGAAGATCGGCGGCTGGAGGTAACCCGCGGGAAACACGATCTCGTTGCGCAGGGGGCTGTAGTACGCGTTCACGGTCGGCGGCGTCATGCCCCACTCCGTCTTGTCAACGGGCTGGCCGATCTTCGCGAGGTCGCGGCGCGTCTCATAGGCATTGGCGCGCAGCGCATTGAGGACATACGAGCCCCGGTCGATGGTCAGGGTGCGGTAGTCCTTCCACTTGTCGGGATAGCCGATCTTCACCCCGAGGGCATTGAGCTTGGTCAAGGCCTTGGCGCGGGTCGGCTCATCCATCCACTCCAGGGTCTTCAGCTTTTCCGCCATCGCGGCGCGCAGGTTCCCCACGAGCCGGAGCATGCGGGCCTTGGCCTCCGGCGGAAAATACTCGGCGACGTAGAGCTGGCCGAGCGCGTCACCCACGCCGGAATCCACCGAGCTGATGACGCGCTTCCAGCGCGGCCGCAGCTCCTTCGTGCCGAAGAGCGCAACGCCATAGAACTGGAAATTCTCCTGCACGAACGGTTCGCTGAGGTAGCGGGCGGCATCGTGCACCAGGTGCCAGCGGAGGTACGCCTGCCAGTCGGCCACCGGCGCCTGCGCGAGCTGCGCGGCGAAGCCCTGGCAGAAGCCCGGCATGCCCACGTTGAGCTCGGTGAACGCCGGGGCGCCCACCGCCTTGAAATAGGCGTTCCAGTCGAGGCCGGGCGTGAGCGCCAGCAGCTTCGTCACCGGCATCTTGTGGTAGCGCGCGTAGGGATTGCGGAGGACGACCTTCGTGAGGGAGGCGTTGGCCAGCGCCGTCTCGATCCGCATCACCGCGGCGGCGCCCGCCTGCGCGGCCTCGGGCGTGTCGCCCGTGAGTTCGAGCATCTTGGCGACATGGGCGGTGTACTTGGTCCGCAGGGTCTTCGACTTCTCGTCGTCGCGGAAATAATAGTCGCGGTCCGGCAGGCCGAGCCCGCCCTGGTAAATCTGCGCGATTTCCCGGGAGCTGTTCGCGTAGTCGGCCCCGCTGCCGAAATCGAAGCCGGCCGAGACGCCGAGCTGATGCAGGTGGGCGATGGCGCCGAGCACATCCGCCGGGGTCTTGAGCGCCGCGATGCGGTCGAACTCGGGCTTGAGCGGGGCGGCGCCGGCGGCGTTGACCGCCGCCAGGTCCATGCCGCTGGCATAAAAGTCGCCGACCATTTTCTCGGCGGCGGTGCCGGCGGAGCCCTTGGCGGCGGCACGCTCACAGAGCGTCCGGAGGGCCGTGGAGTTGCCGTCCACGAGTTTCATCGCGGTGCCCCACATGCTGTATTCGGCCGGAATCGCCGTGGCCTTGAGCCAGGGGCCGTTCACGTAGTGGAAAAAATCGTCCTGCGGCTTCACCGCCGGATCGAATTGCTTCGGGTCGATCTCGGCGCGAGCCGCGCCGAGCGTGAAGGCAAGCACTGCGGCCGCCGCGAGGATGAATTTACGCATGGTTCAAACTCAACCAGCGCGAATCCGGCGACAAGCCTGCAATGGCGGGGGGCGGGCCAAAGCCAATGCGCCTGAATCTGCTCTGAGGTGGGGCCGGGTCGCTTACCCCGCCTGCCCCTTAGTGGAACGCGTCGCACCGATGCGCTGATTCCGGCCGGCATTTCAAACCAGCGTCTTGGGGACAAGCCGCTCCACCTCCCAGACCGGAGGCGGGGTCAGCGACCCCGCCCTACATAAAACGCCGCGTAAACGCCACGGCCTCGCGCACGAAGGCGTCGCCTTCGGGACACACGTTCTGGAACATCCCGCGCCGCCAGCCGAAGTCGCCGAGGCCGGTGTTGTAGCCTTCGAAGCCGACGTACCCGGCCTTCGTTGTTTTCAACGCGGCAAAGATCTCCGGCCACGGCAGCAGCCCGCCACCCGGCACACCGCGGTCGTTCTCGCAGGCATGCAGGCCCCAGAGCCGGTCGCCGACCGCGCGGATCGCCGCCGCGTAGTCGCGCACTTCCGTCACGAGGTGGTAGGTGTCGAGCAGGATGAAAAGGTTCGGATGCGCCGAAAGGGTGAGCAACTGCAGGGCCTGCGCCGGGGTGTTGACCACGTGCGAACGAAAGCGGCTCATCGGCTCGAGCACGAGCTTCACGCCCGCCCGCTGCGCGTGCTCCGCCAGCGCGTGCAGGCCCTCCGCCGCGCGTGGCAGCTCGTCCTCCGGTGGACGGCGCCGCAGGACCTTGCCCGGCCGGCCATAGAGCGCGCCGGCATACGCCAGCGCGCCGAGTTCGGCCGCCTGGTTGATGATCCCGGTGTGAAATTCCAGGGCGGCGCGCCGGTTTGCTGAGTCGTCGTCCGACAAATCCGCGCCCGGCGGCCATTCGCCGCCCGGCCCGACCAGCAGGCTCATGCCCGCCGACTCCGCCGCGCGGCGCGTGAGCGCAGGGGAAAATTTCACATCGAGCCCGAGCGCCAGCTCCAGCGTGTCCAGCCCGAGCCCGCGCGCCCGGTCGAACAGGCCCGTCTCGGCGTCGGACCAGCGTTCGGTCCAGAGATAGATGTGCGCACCGAGCTTCATCGGGAAGGGTTCAGCGTGGCTTGCTTCAACTCAGTGTAAAGGCGCGCCAGCTCCGGCATCGCCACACCGGCGGCCCGGCCGCGGCGCAGCGGTTCGCCCCAGATCGCCTCGAGCTCGAGTTCCCGGCCGGCAAGGAAATCAACCAGCGTTGACGGCTGGTAGGCCCCGATGGCCGGCGTGCGCGTGATCTGGTCCTGGATGAACGACTCTGGAATTTCATGGCCGAGCGCACGCGCGGCCCCGGCCACCTCGTCCATCAGCACCCGCGCCCGGGCGGTCAGGTCCGGCGAAGCGAGGATCCGGTCCGTGGTGATCCCGCCGGCGGCGACCGCCAGCCCGTTGAAGGGCACGTTCCAGACCAGCTTGCGCCACCGCGCCTGGGCCAGGCTGTCCTCGGTGCTGCAGCGGACGCCCGCCGCCGTGAACAAAGCCGCCACGGCCCGCGTACGCTCCAGCGCCGGCCCGGCCAGTTCGCCGAGCACGATCGAACCGGGATAACGGCAGGTGATTTCGCCCGGCGCCGTCCGGTTTGCCGCGATATAGCAGAGTCCGCCCAGCACCCGTCCGGGCCCGGTGATCGCCGCGATCCACTCCTCGTTGCCGAGTCCGTTTTGCAGGGTGACGACGACCGTGTTTGCATGGAGCAACGGCGGCAGCAAGCGGGACAGCTCCCCGTTGGCGGTCGTCTTGAGCGTGACAAGGACGAGGTCAACCGGGCCGATTTCCTCCGGGGTGCCGAATGCCGCCACGGGCGAAAGCGTGCGGGTACCCTCGCCTTCGATCAGCCGGATACCGCGCGCCCGCACCGCGGCGAGGTCGCTGCGCATCAGGAAACGGACGCGGCCGCCCGCCAGCGCGAGGCGCGCACCGTAGAAGGTGCCGATCGCGCCGGAGCCGACGATGGCGATCGCTTTGAATTCAACCACGAAGAACACGAAGTTCACGAAGCCCCGGCGTGACAAGCCTGGTCCGCAGATCGGCTGCAGGGCGGGGTCGCTGACCCCGCCGGATCGAACGGTAGGGCGCGTTATCCTTAACGCGCCGGGTTCGGCACGGACGGAGCCAAACGCGGCGGATTAGGGACGATCCGCCCTACCCTCCGAACAGGCGGGGTCAGCGCAAGAACGCCTCGTGCAGGCCGCCGTCCACGGTGATCACCTGGCCGGTCGTCTTGCTGAGCCGCTGGCTGACAAGGAGGAAATACGCCTCGGCCTGGTCGGCCGGCGTGATCGGGGCCTTGGTCAGCGTGCGGTCGGCATAGAACTGCGCGAGTTTCTTCACCAGCGAGTCGGTCGCCTCGTCCTCGGTGTAGGGGATGGCGTACTTCGCGAGCGAGCCGATGACGCGGTCGCGCGGGAACATCGCCGAGCCCTGCACGACGGTCGCAGGCGCGACGCCGTTGACGCGCACCAGCGGCGACAGCTCGATGGCGAGCTCACGCACGAGGTGGTTGGCCGCGGCCTTCGAGGTGTCGTAGGCGATCGAGCCCTTCTTGGCGACAACCGCATTGGCCGAGGTTGTGAGGACGAGCTGGCCCTTCAGGCCCTGCTCCTTCCAAGTGCGGGCGGCTTCGTCGCCGACGATGTAGCTGCCGGTAACGTTGACGCCGAAGGTAAAGGCCCACTTGTCGTCGGGAATGTGGCCGGTGGTGTCGCTCGGCCAGAACACGCCGGCGGTGACGATGATCGAGTCGAAGCCGCCGTAGGCGAGCGCGACCTGGTCAAGCATCGCGCGCACGCTGGCGCGGTCGGTGATGTTGCAGGCGAGCCCGATGGCCGGGCCGCAGCCGGAAATGCCGGAGCCGGCGACGCCGATGCCCTGGCCGAGCTTGTCGGTGATCTCCTTCGCGGTGGCCTCGGCGGTCTCGGCCTTCATGTCGACGCACACCACGTGGGCGCCTTCCTTGGAAATGCGGTGCGCGGTCTCCTTGCCGATGCCGGAGCCGGCGCCGACCACGATGATGACCTGGCGGGCGAGTTCCTTCTCGGCGGGCATGCGCTTCAGCTTCGCCTCCTCCAGCAGCCAGTACTCGATGTCGAACGCCTCCTGTTGCGGGAGGGCGATGTAGGTGTCGATCGCCTCGGCGCCGCGCATGACCTCGACGGCGCAGTTGTAGAACTCGGCGGTGACGCGGGACTCGGACTTGTCCTTGCCCCACGCGATCATGCCGAGGCCGGGGATGAGGACGACCGTCGGGTTCGCGTCGCGCATCGCGGGCGAGTTGGCGTGTTTGCACTTCGCGTAATAGGCGGCGTAGTCCTTCCGGTAGGCCTCGAGACCGGCCTTGAGCTTCGTCTTGAGCGCGGCGAGATCCTCGGCCTGCGGGTTCCAGTCCACGTAGAGCGGCTTGATCTTGGTGCGCAGGAAATGGTCGGGACACGACGTGCCGAGCTCGGCCAGCCGCGCGGCGTCCTTCGAGTTCACGAAGCGGAGGATCTTCTCGTCCTCCTGCACCGTGCCAATGAAGCGCTTCTGCGAGGAAACCTGGCCGCGCAGCCAGGGCAGGATGCCGGCGAAGAGCGCGGCGCGCTTCTCCGGCGCCAGCGTGGCGTACTTCGCGCCACCGAACGCCGCGGCGTCGCCGCCCTTGGCGGCATACTTCCGCTCGATGTAGGCCGCGGCCTGCTCGATGCAGTCGAGGGTGTAGGTGTAGCAGGCCTTTTCGTCGTTGTCCCAGGAGATGAAGCCGTGCTGGCCCATCATGATGGACTTCACCTTCGGGTTTTTCTGACAGATCTCCTGCATCGCGAGGCCGAGCTCGAAGCCGGGGCGCATCCACTTCACATGGGCCATCTCGCCGCCGAAGATCTCCTGCGTGAGCGTCTGGCAGTTCGCCGACGCGGCGACCGAGATGATCGCGTTCGGGTGCATGTGGTCGACGAACTTCGCGGGGATGAAGCTGTGCAGCGGCGTGTCGATCGACGAGGCGCGCGGGTTCAGGTTGAAGGTCGCATGGCTGGCCATCGCGACCATCTCGTCCTCGGCGGCGGACTTCAGGCCCTTGTCGGCGCGAGCGAGGTAGAGCGACTGCATGCCGATGAGCTTGGACTGGTAGAGGGACGAGAAATTCTCGCGCAGGCTGGTGCGCAGGTCGCCGCCGGATCCCTTGACCCAGAGCACCTCGGCGGATTGGCCGGTCAGCGGGTCAGGCTCGGCCAGCTTCGACGACGTGTTGCCGCCGCCGGTGTTGGTGATGCGCTGGTCGCTGCCGAGGAGATTGGAGCGGTAGACGAGCCGGCCGACCGCATCAAGCGAGGCGGCCTTGGCGTCATCCCAGAGGTAATTCACGTAATTGTAGGACTTCATGTGGATAAAATTCAGCGGAGACCGAGCATCTTTTCCCGGTAGTGTTCATCGGGGCGGCCGGCGATGCGCCGGGCCACGGCCGGGGACAGGAATCGCACCGACCCGAGGGTCGCGGCGGCGGTGTAGATCTCGGCGGCCTTCACCGCCATCAGCGTCGCTGCCAGCACCGCCTCGGGCGTGGCGCCCAAGGCGATCAGCCCGTGGTTCTCGAGCAGGATGACCCGCGGCGGGCGGGCGAGGCGCTTCACGTAGGCTGTCACGGCCCGGCGGATCGCCTGCGCGAGCTTCAGGCCGGGATCAACGTAGGGCACGAGCACGAACTCCGCCCCGCAGCAGACGATCTCATCGGGACACAGGCGCTTCGTTGCGAAGGCGCGGGCGTGCCGCGTGGCCAGGATGCCGTTCACGGCGACGGGATGCGTGTGCCCGACGAAGTTTACGCCCGGCAGCGTGAGCAACCACGCATGGAACATCGCCTCGACCGAGGGCTTTTTCGCGGCCGGATCGACCCGCGAGGCGAGCAGCTGGCCGTCCACGGCTGCGTCCGTCAGGGCCCGGGCCTCAAGCGCGGGAAGCAGCCCGGCGAACCGGCATTCGGTCAGGTTGGCGGCGGCCAGGGTGCCGAGGTTGGAGCCGCTGGCCTTGACCAGGAAGGTATCGGCCGAAACGCGGGCGGACGTGTTGCCCTCGCCGAGAATGGACAGCTTGCGCTCCTCGCGACCCAGCTGGTGCGAGAGGTCGAGCAGACGCGGAAGCAAGTCGGTCGGGGCGGCCATGAACGGGTAGCTGATGATAGATTTTGGGAGATTTCCACCGAAAACTCTCAGCGCGGCGCTGAGAGTTTTCGGTCGGGGCCAGGAATTGGTCGTCAGGAGATCGAATACCCCTGCGTGCTGTGCTGCCCAAAGTTTAGAGGCCTACCATCCCCCATCTTCTGCCTCCCAACTTCCCCTCATGCTTCCTGCCCCCCAAGCCCCGATCGAAAATGTCGTTCAGAGAACGACGTTATCGATCAGCCGAACCTCATCGATCCAGGCAGCGATCGCCAGCATGGTGCGGCCCGGGGTGACTTCACGGGCGGTCTCCATCGTGACCGTGTCGACGATGGAGATGTAGATGATCCGGACGCGGCGATGCTGGCTGAGGATGTGGGTGGCCTCGGCGATCAGCCGGTCGGGGCTTCGCACGCCGCTGTCGGCCATCTCCTTCACCTTGACCAAAGCCTTGCTGAGGGCGAGGGCCTCCTGCCGCTGGCTCGCGGTGAACTCGCGGTTGCGGACGCCGGCGGCGAGGCCGTCCGGTTCCCGCACGGTGGGCACCACGACGACTTCCACGCCGAAGTGCAGGTCCGAAGCCATCTTCCGCACCACCGCCGCACGCTGGACGGACTTCTGGCCGAAAAAGGCGAAGTCGGGCCGGATGAGGTTGAAGAAATTCGCCATCATCGTGGTCACGCCGCGGAAATGCGTCGGCCGGGACGGCCCGCACAGCGCCCGGCTCGTCTGCTCCTCGACCACATAGGTCGAGTAGCCGCGGGGGTACATCTCCTCGACGGACGGGATGAACACGATCTGCGCCCCGCACGCCTCGCACAGCTGGACGTCCTCGGCCAGGGTGCGCGGGTACTTCGCGATGACCTCGTTGGGGCCGAACTGGAGCGGATTCACGAGGATCGCCACGATCACCACGTCCGCCTTTTGCACCGCGGCCCGGATCAGCGCCTCCTGCCCCGCGTGCAGCGCGCCCATGGTCGGCACGAGCGCGAGGGTCCTGCCCTGCGATTTCAGCTGGGCGGCGACCGCCCGCATTTCGGGAACAGACTCGATTTTTTGCATGAGGCGCGGCTGGGTTGGGAAAAACGTCGGGCTTGAACTAACGCCGCCCGCGGGGTTTGTTCAAGTTTTTCGCCCGGCCCGATCCCACTTCACGCCTCCTTTACTCCTCTCCTCATGATCCGCATCAACGAAAACTACCTCAAGCTCAAGGCTTCGTACCTCTTCTCCGACATCGCGAAGCGCGTGACCGCCTACGTCGCCGCCAACCCGTCGAAGCCCGTCATCCGGCTCGGCATCGGCGACGTCACCGAGCCGCTCCCGCCCGTCTGCATCGAGGCGCTGCATGCCGCCACCGACGAGATGGCGAAGCGCGAGACCTTCAAGGGCTACGGGCCCGAGCAGGGCTACGCGTTCCTGCGCGAGGCCGTCGTGCAGCACGAGTTCGCTCCGCGCGGCTGCCACGTCGAGGCCGACGAGGTCTTCATCTCCGACGGCTCGAAGTGCGACTGCGGCAATATCCAGGAGATCTTCTCCACCGACATCCGCCTCGCCATCCCGGACCCGGTTTATCCGGTCTACGTGGACACCAACGTCATGGCCGGCCGCACCGGCGCCAACGTCGACGGCCGCTACCCGGGCGTGACCTACCTCGATTCCACGCCGGCGAACGGCTACGTGCCCGCCATCCCGTCCACGCCCGCCGACCTCATCTACCTCTGCTTCCCCAACAATCCCACCGGCGCCGTCGCCACCAAGACCCAGCTCGCCGCGTGGGTGGCCTACGCGAAGCAGAACAAGGCGATCATCCTCTTCGACGCCGCCTACGAGTCCTACATCCGCGACCCGGCGATCCCGCACAGCATCTATGAGATCGAGGGTGCGCGCGACGTGGCCATCGAGTTCCGCAGCTATTCCAAGATCGCCGGCTTCACCGGCACGCGCTGCGCCTACATCGTGGTCCCGAAGACGCTGAAGGCCTACGACGCCGCGGGCCAGGAGCACTCCGTGCATGCGCTCTGGAACCGCCGTCATTCCACCAAGTTCAACGGCGTCTCCTACCCCATCCAGAAGGCCGCCGCCGCAATCTACACCGATGCGGGCAAGGCCCAGACGAAGGCGCTCACGGATTTCTACCTCGGCAACGCGAAGCTCATCCGCGAAGCCGTGACCCAGCTTGGCCTGAAGTGCGTCGGCGGCGACAACGCCCCGTACATCTGGGTCAACACCGGCCGCGACTCGTGGGAATTCTTCGACATGCTGCTAAACCGGGCCCAGGTCGTCTGCACGCCGGGCGCCGGCTTCGGCAAGTGCGGCGAGGGCCACGTGCGCATCAGCGCGTTCAACTCCCGCGCCAACGTCGAGACCGCCCTCGCCCGCATCGCCACCGCGCTGAAGTAAGCGCGTGAGGGAACCCGGAATAAACGCCAAGACGCGAAGGGGCAAAGATCACGCCAGGTTTCCGGACGCGCCGACCCCAAGTCGGGGGGCTCGGAACTTTGCGCCTTCGCGTCTTGGCGTTTATTCCTAGTTCTTCTCCGGCGTCGCCATCAGCGTGGCGATGCGGTCGCCCAGCCCGTTCACGGCCTCGCTCAACTTCTGCGCGAGCTGTCCGTAGTCCTGCTTGTCCCAGCCGGACACCTCCAGGGTGAAGGTGTCGCGCGCGCGCCGCGCCGCGCCCGGGCCGGCAGCGTAAATTTCCACCACGGCCGTGAAGCGCGCCACGCTGGTGGTGCGGTCGCCTTCGCAGCGGAGCACCCGCACCGCGATGTCAAAATCATGATCCTCGCCCGCCGAAGTCACCACGTGGGCGATCTCTCCGCGGCCCTCGAGGCTCTCGCGCAGGACCCGGCCGATGCCGGACTCCAGGGACTCGGCCCAGCGCGCGTCCTCGGCGTACTGGATCTCGTTGCCCGCGACCCGCACCTCCATCGCCTTGCCCCGCAGGTAACTCGGCACGTCCACCGGCCGCAGCGCCACCCGCCAGTGCGGACCGGCCGGAGCAACCGGCGGCGGGGTGGCCGCCGTGGTGAGCACGTAATAGCGAGTCGCGTCCGCCTGGGCCGCCGGCAGCGAGCAGCCCGCGGCCAGGCCGGCGAGGGCCGCCAAGCACGCACCGGTTAATACCGTCAGGACCTGGGCGAGGGATGTCTTCATCGTCGTGGCGTGGACTTCGGGCGGAAAGGGGTCAGGGCCGCTTCTTGCCGGCGATCAGCGCGTTCGGGTTGCGCTCCAGGTAGTCCGCCAGGCGCTGCACGGAATCGGCGGCCTCGCCGAGCTGGGCCAGGGTGTGCGCGACCTCGTCGCCCAGCCCCCCCTGCGCGGCGATGAACCGCCGCGTGTCGTTGGCCGCGGAGTTGAAGGACTCGAGCGTGGCCTTGGCCTGGGCCAGCGTGGCCGTCAGCTCCTTGCCGGCCGGCATCACCTGCGTGTCCAGCTTGGCGAGCACGGTGCGCAGGTCCGTCACCGCGGCGTTGAGGTTGGCGAAGGTCTGCTTGATCTCGGGGGCGCTGGCAGCCGCCTCGACGGCCACCCCGGTCTTCTTCCACTGCGCCGCGATGCCCGGGAGATCCAGGCCGTCGACCTGCCTGTGCACGGCGACCAGCAGGGACTTCAGCTCGACCGAAAGCCCGGCAAAATCGACCTTCTGGAGATTGGCCATGATATCAATCGCGCTGGCCTGCACCTCGGAGATCGCCGACTTCACCGCCGGCACCACGGCGTACCTGATCTCGGTCCGCTGGTTGTCGGCCGGGTAGTCTTTCGGGTCGCGGAAATCGAGTTCCACGAACAGGAGCCCGGTGGCGAAGCCGAGGAAGCCGAGCTGGGCGCGCAGGCCGTGGTCGATGAGATTCTGCAGCTCATTGCGGCTGGAGACATCGATGATGTTCCCCTTGGCGTCGGTGAGCATGTTCTTGCTGAACTCGCAGACGACGGCGACGACCGACTTGTTGGTGGCCGCGTCGTAGCGGATGTTCAGGTCGACCACGCGGCCGACGCGCACGCCGTTCAGCTTGACCGGGGAGCCGAGGTCCAGGCCGTGGATCGACTCCTCGAAGTACACCACGAACCGCTGCGGCTTGGAGAAGAAGTTCACGCCGCCGAACGCCAGCAGGGCGATGATGATGAGCGCAAAGGCCCCGAGCACGAAGGCGCCGATCACCGCGGGACTGAACTTGGTTTTCACGTGGGCAGAGGGATAACGGTTGGGGAATTGCGGGGGAAGCCTATTGCGCCGGCAGGTCGCCGCGGTGCAAAAACTCGGTGACGCGCGGGTCGCGGCGGCCGGCCGCGAGGTCGCGGGGCGGGCCTTCCGCGATGATGCCCTTCTCGCCGCCGTCGAGCATGATGACCCGGTCGGCGATGCTGAAGATCGAGGCCAGCTCGTGGGACACCACCGCGATCGTGGTGCCGAACATCTCCCGGATCTGCAGCACCAGCTCGTCGAGCCGGCGCGAGGTGATGGGGTCGAGCCCCGCCGAGGGCTCGTCAAGGAACACGATTGCCGGGTCGAGGGCGAGGGCCCGCGCCAGTCCGGCCCGCTTCTTCATGCCGCCACTGATCTCCGCGGGATAGTAGTCCTCGAAGCCCGTGAGGCCGACCTGCGAGAGCTTGAGCGCGGCGATCTCCTCGATCTCGCGGCGGGACAGCGCGGTGTACTCCTCGAGCGGCAGGGACACGTTCTGCCGCAGCGTGAGCGAACTCCACAGCGCGCCGCCCTGGTAGAGCACGCCAAAGGTCTTGAGCAGGGCGCGCCGCGCCGCCGGGTCGTTGTCGGCGAAGCTCCGGCCGAAGAACTTCACCGTGCCCGCCATCGGGGTCTGGATGCCGATGAGGTTGCGCAGGAGCGTGCTCTTGCCGCAGCCGGATCCGCCGATGATGAAGAAAATCTCCCCGGGCCGGACGGAGAACGTCAGGTTCTTCAGCACCACTCTGCCGTCGTAACCGCAGGTCAGGCCGGCGACGTTGATCGCGGGAATGACCTCGGGACTGGGCGGGGCGGCGGTCATGGAATCAGAGGCCGACGATGTTGAACACCACCGCGAAGACCGCGTCGGCGACGATGATGAACAGGATCGCGGTCACCACCGCCGAGGTCGCGGCCTGGCCCACGCCCGCCGCGCTGCGTTCCGCCTGCAGTCCGCGCAGGCAGCCCGAGACCCCGACGATCAGGCCGAAGGCCACGGCCTTGATCACGCCCACCGTGACATCGGTGAGGCTCACGATGCTGAGCGTCTCGACCCAGTAGGCGCTCGGCGAGATCCCCAGCAGGCCGCGGGACACCGCCATGCCGCCGAGGATGCCGAGCGCGTTGGAATAGAGCGCGAGCAGCGGCAGCATCACGCCCAGCGCGAGCAGCCGCGGCAGCACGAGGAAGTTCACCGCCGGGATGCCCAGGGACTCGAGCGCGTCGATCTCTTCGTTCGCCTTCATGTTGCCCAGCGTGGCGGCAAACGCCGCGCCGGTCCGGCCCGCCAGCACGACGCCCGTCATCAGCGCGCCCATCTCGCGCACCATCGCGAGCCCGATGAGGTCCGCCACGTAGATGTCGCCGCCGTACTGCCGCAGGACCAGCGCGCCGGTGTAGGCCAGCGTGACGCCCACGAGGAAGCTGATCAGGATCACGATCGGCAGCGCCATCGCCCCGCACTGCTGCATCTCGAAGAGGCAGTCGCCCCAGCGGAATTTCCGGGGGTTGCGCACGAGCCGGACGGCGCTCAGCACGCATTCGCCCACGAAGGTGAAGATGCTGCGCACCTTCACCAGCAGGTCCTGCGTGGCCGTCCCGACGGTGATCAGGAAGTTTTCCGAGCGGTCGAACGGCACGCTGGTCTCATGCGAGGCCGCGAGCTGGGCCAGCAGCGTGCGGATTTTCTCGGGCAGGGCGTCCGTGTCGCAATAGGCGCCGGTGACCCGGCACCATTGCTGCGCCGCAAACAGGAACAGCAGCAGGGAGCTGTCCCACTTTCCGACCGCATCGACCCGCAGCCGCACCCGGGCCGGATTCCGGGTGCCGAGGAATCCGGCCCAGGACGGGCGCGTCTCGGTGATCTGCCACGTGCCGGCCAGTGACACCTCCAGCTCGTCGCCCTCGGCCCGGGCCGAGACAAGCGCATGGAAAGGTGCCGGATCCGCGGACATGCCTCCCACTTCACTCGTGACACCGCCCGCCGCCAAACCAATTCTCCGCCCTTTATGCCCGCCTTCCGCACCATCCTGTTCGACCTCGACGGCACGCTGGTGGACGCCTTCACCACGATTCACCGCAGCTACGTGCACACGCTGCCGCAGCTGGGCCGGCCGGCCCCAACCATGGCCGAGGTGCGCCGGGCGGTGGGCGGCGGGATCGTGAACGCCATGGCCCATTTTTTGCCCCCGGAACTCATTCCCCGGGCCATTGCGATTCATAACGCCTACACCGAGACCATCCTCCTGGAGGATGTCCGGCTGCTGCCGGGAGCCGCCGACCTGCTGCGCTCGCTGCACGCCCGGGGTGTGAAGCTCGCGGTCTTCACCAACAAGCGCGCCGGCAATGCCCGGCAGATCTGCGCGCATCTCGGGATGACCCCCTTGGTTGAAGGCGTCTTCGGCGCCGGGGACACGTCTTGGCTGAAGCCGCAACGCGAATTCACCGCTCATGTTCTGGCTCAGCTCGGCGCCGACGCCGCAACCACGCTGCTCGTCGGCGACTCGCCCTTTGACGTCGCAACGGCCAAGAACGCCGGCTTCCCCTGCTGGTGCGTCACGACCGGCACGCATGACGGGGCCGCCTTGCGCGCCGCGGGGGCGGATGAGGTCTTCGCCGACCTGACTGCGCTCGGCGCGAAGCTAGGCTGAGGGGTTTTGGGCGGGCGGGTTATCCCTGACCCGCCGACTCAGGCTCCGACAGACCCCAACCGGTGCGTTAAGGATAACGCGCCCTACCTCCCGGGAGGATCGAGCCGGCCGCGTTTCATCGGCCGCCACAGTTAGACATTGTGCCCCGGCGGTCCGGCTGCCACTTGAAGCTACCCCATTCCCTCCGGTCCGTCCGGAGGATTCTGTTTCTTGCTTTCGACCCCATGACCGCACCCACCCCGTCCAAGCCGCTCGGCTACCTGCTGTTCCTCTGCGTCGCCTCCACCCTCGCCGGGTTTCTCTTCGGCTTTGATGCCTCGGTGATCAACGGCACCGTCCTCGCGCTCGCCGCGGCGTTCGGCACGTCGGCGGGTGCCACGGGCTTCGCCGTCGCCGTGGTGCTGCTTGGCTCGGCGGTCGGGGCCTTTGTCGCGGGCCAGTGCTCAGACCACTTCGGGCGGAAACGCGTGATGATGGTCACGGCCGTGCTGTTCGGCGTGAGCGCGTGGGGCGCTGGCGGCGCGGCCACGGCCACCGCGTTCATTCTCTTCCGGCTGATTGGCGGTCTCGGCGTGGGTGCCGCCTGCGTCGTCGCCCCGGCCTACATCGCCGAGATTTCGCCGGCGGCGCTGCGCGGCCGGCTGACCACGCTGCAGCAGCTGGCCATTGTCGTGGGGCTGCAGTGCGCGTTCCTGAGCAACTACCTCATCGCCCGCGCGGCCGGCGGCGCCGACCATCTGTGGCTGCTGCACGAACCGGCCTGGCGCTGGATGTTCTGGGTGCAGTTGCTCCCGAGCACCGGCTACCTGCTCGCGACGCTGTTCCTGCCGGAGTCGCCCCGCTATCTGGTCATCCGCGGCCGGGAGACCGAGGCCCGGCTCGTGATGACGCGCCTGTGGGGCGGGCGGGAAGACCCCGATGCCCTGGTGGCCGAGATCCGGGCCTCGGTCAGCCAAGAGCGGAAGGCGCGGCTGGCCGATGTGTTCGCGCCGGGCACGCTCCGGCTGCTGCCCATCGTGGCCGTCGGCTGCGGTCTGGCGTTTTTCTGCCAGGCCTCGGGCATCAACGCCGTGATGTATTTTGGCGAGGTGCTGTGGCACAAGGCTGGTTTCACGGAGCAAAACGCGCTCCTGATCAACGTGACGCTCGGCGCCAACCTGATCGTCGCGACGCTGGTCTCCATGGCGCTCGTGGACCGCGTGGGGCGCCGGCCGCTGCTCCTGGCGGGGGGAGTCGTCATGACCCTGATGCTGGCCGTGCTCATGGTGGTATTCCTGCTGAGTGACCGGCAGGCCGACGGCACCCTGGCACCCTCGCGGCTGCAGATGATCACTGCGCTGACGGCCGAACATCTCTATATCTTTTGCTTCGGCGCCACCTGGGGGCCGGTCACATGGGTGCTGCTCGGCGAGATGTTTCCGAACCGGATGCGCGGGGCGGCACTGGCCGTGGCTGCCGCGGTGATGTGGGTGGCCAACTTTGCCGTGACCTTCAGCTTCCCCGGCCTGGTCGAGGCGGTGAGCCTCGGCGGTGCCTTCGCGGTCTACGCGGGCTTCTCCCTCATTTCGGTCTGGTTCGTCCGCCGCTTCGTCGCAGAGACGCGGGGCCGGACGCTCGAGCAGATGGGTGATGCGGCCGCATCGAGCTGAGGCCGAGATATTCGATCGTGCCCCGCGGAGTGCGCGAATCGTCGCGAATTCTCATCCATTTTCCCGGGTCGAAGGCAGTTTCCGGTGACTGGATTCGGACCGATTCGCGGGATTTGCGGGCCCCGGCATTCTTCCGGCTTGCCTCGCCGCCACCGCGGGAAGAAGGGTGACGGCGTCCGCTGCCGCTTTCTTTCGCAACCCCCAATCCGTTTACCCCATGCTGACCGTCGAACATATCCGGGCCTACGACCGTGATGGCTTTGTGCTGGTCCCCAATGTCTTCACGCCCGAGGAAGTGGAAATCCTCCTGGCCCAGGCCGGCCGCGAACGCCGCGGCGGCACGGTGCACAACGTGACCGATTCCGGCGGCCGGATGAGCAAGCTCGCCGCCTGGACGGACATAGCCGATGATGTGTTCGGCGCGGTGACAGCGAGCCCGCGCATCGTGGGTGCGGCCCAGCTGCTCCTGCGCGAGGAAATTTACCACTGGCACAGCAAGCTGAGCGTGAAGCAGCCGCGGGCCGGCGCCGCGTGGGAGTGGCACCAGGACTACGGCTACTGGTACAATGACGGCTGCCTCTACCCGAACATGATCTCGTGCATGGTGGCCCTGGATCCGTCCACGCGCGAGAACGGCTGCCTCAAGGTGGTCGCCGGCTCGCATCTGCTGGGCCGCTGCGACCACGGCCGCGTCGCCTCGCAGACCGGCGCCGATCCCGAGCGCCTGGCGACCGTGCTCGAACGCCTGCCCGTGCAGTACTGCGAGGCGCCCCCGGGCAGCGTGCTCTTCTTCCATTGCAACACGTTTCACTCCTCGGAGCCGAACCTGTCCGAGAAGCCGCGCCGCGCCTACATCTGCTGCTACAACGCGCTGTCGAACCTGCCCTACGGCGGCAAGGGCCACGGCAAGCCCGAGCCCATCCGCCAAGCGCCCGACGACGCGATCCTGCGCTACGAGGCGGCGGCGGGCACGCCGGCCTGAGGGGGAGCCGGATGGGGAGGCAGGGCGGGTTATCCTTAACCCGCTGCGTTCGAATCCGACGGGTTCCAACCGGCGCGTGAAGGATAACGCGCCCTGCCTTCAGACCCGCGGACGGGCAGGTCAAAGGCCCGCCCCACTCTCTGCAGCCATCGTCAAACCGCCGGCACGAGCACCTTGCGGACCGGAAAATCCAGGTCAAACGGCTCGTCGGGCGCGGGCGCGTGGTACGTGCTGATGATCGCGTAGCGGTCCTTGCCGGCCGTGTTGGACGTGGAGCCATGCACCAGGCGGTCGGAAAAGATGATGCCCGTGCCGCGCTTGATGTTGCACGTGACGATGTCGCCGTCGCGCCAGTCGGCGTCGGAGATCTCGTTCACGAAGTCGCCGCTGGGCAGGCCCATCTTCACCATCTTCCAGTCCTTCCGGTGGCTGCCGGGCACGACGGTGAGCGTGCCGTTCTCGGCCGCGGCGTCATCGAGCGGGATCCACACCGAGAGCTTCGGCCGTGTGTTGCGCCAGTAAAAAAAGTCAATGTGCCACGGCGTCGGGAAGGTCTTGTCCGCGGACTTGTAGACGATCTTGTCGCTGAGGAACATCACGCCGTGCGGCATGACCTCGCGCAGGGCGCCAACCACGCGGGGATCCTCGGCCAGCGCGCGGAACACCGGGCTGGTCGCCGCCATGTGCAGGTGCACCGAGGCGCCGGGCTGGTTGAAGGTGTCGAGCACCCGGCGGGCCTCCGTTTTCAGCGTGTCGCATTCCTCGGCGCTGATCAGGTCGGGGATGATGACAAATCCATCGCGCTCAAACTTGGCCGCCAGGCCGGAGGAAACGTTGTTTTTCATGGGTGCTCGGACCCTACCCTAGCAGATGCCGGGAGTTTGGTCTTTAGCAGCGGCCGGCCATTGTTTAGCAAATATCGCCATGCCCAGTCCCGCCGCGATCGGCCCGTTCCCCCTCGAAAGCATCCGGCTGGTCGAGCGGTTCGAGCGCACTGATGCCGGGCTGGCCTTCACCGCGACCTCGCTGCCCGGGCACCTGATCCATCTCGTCGTGTCGGGCGAGGTCGGACAGACGTGCAACGGCCTCCGGCAGCGGCTCACGCCCGGGACCGTCGTCTGGTACCACGAGGACGAATGGGTGGAGGGCCGCGTGCTCCGGGCCCCGTGGGTTTACTACGCGGTGAACTTCTCGGCGCCCGCCCTCAATCCGCCCGACTTTGGGCAAAGGCTCCAGCCCGGGCGGAAGGCCCTCGTCCCCCTGTTCGCCCGCTTGCTCAAGGCCTGGCAATCGCCCCCGTCGTGGGAGCGGGACTGCCTCTGCCAGTCCCACCTGCTGGCCCTGATCGCCGCCACGGGCGCCACCCCCGCCGGCGGGCCGGCGGCCACGCCCGCGGGCAAACTCTGGTGGGAGATCGAGGCGTGGGCGCGCCGGCACATCGAGCAGACCCGGTCGTTGGGCGAGCTGTGCGCCAGGTTCGGCCGCAGCCCCAACACCATCGCCCGCGCCTGCCGCGAGGCCGTCGGCCTGGCGCCCATGAAGCGATTGAAGCAGATCCGCCTGAGCCTCGCCCGGGGCCTGGTGCAGCATTCCGACCTCAACATGACGGAAATTTCCCAGCGCGTCGGCTACGCCCGGGTCCATGAATTCTCCCGCGACTACCGCAAGGCCCACGGCCGGCCCCCCACCGCCGAGCGCAACGCCGGGGCCTGAAGCCGCGCAGGCTCAACCTGCCTCCCGGGTGGAACGCGTTGCCCCCAACACGTTGCTGGGCTCCGTCCACGGCAAACCCCGGTAGCGTTGCTCAACGCGTTGAGGGCAACGCGTTCCACCTAATCCCGGCTGCACGGCCTTCCGGCGTGCGCCGGCAGAATCCGCTTCACTCCACCGGACCTTGCCCCAAGGTGGCGGGGCCGGCCACTTACCATTCGTCGCCCCAGGCCAACCAATTTCCATGACGCTTGCCCTGATCGACTGGATCATCATCGGAGTTTACATCGTGGGCTGCCTCTCGGCGGGCTTGTGGATGAGGCGCTTCGTGCGCAGCGTGGACGACTTCACCGTCGCCGGCCGCGAGGTGCATGTGAACCTCGGCATCGCGTCGCTCGCCGCCACGGAACTCGGGCTCGTGACCGTCATGTACACGGCGCAGCTCGGCTACGAGAAGGGCTTCGCCGGCGCGATCATCGGCGTGATCATGGCCATCGCCTTCCTCTTCGTCGGATCAACGGGCTTCGTCATCGAGCCGCTGCGCAATGCGGGCGTCATGACCATCCCCGAGCTCTTTGAGAAGCGCTTCAGCACGCGCGTGCGCTGGCTGGCCGGCGTGTTCGTTGCGCTGGGCGGCCTGCTCAACATGGGCATCTTCCTGCGGCTCGGCGGCGACTTCCTCGTCCACGTCACCGGCATGCCGGGCAGCTGGCTGGAGAGCGTGATGACCATCCTGCTCGGCCTCGTGCTGCTCTACACGGTGTTCGGCGGCATGCTGTCCGTGCTCATCACGGATTACCTGCAGTTTCTCGTCGTCGGCGTGGGCATCGTGGTCACGTCCGTGCTGGTGATCCTGCACATCGGCTGGGGCCACCTGATCGACGGCCTGAATGCCGCGTGGACGGCCGGCCATGCCGCCGGCGCCAAGACGGCCGCCCATCCGTTCAATCCCGCGGACCCCTCCAACTTCGGCTGGGGCTACCTCGCCTGGCAGTTCGTATTCCAGCTCGCCGTGGTCACGACGTGGCAGACGACCATCAGCCGCGTGCTCGCGACGAAGGACTCCGGCACCGCCCGCCAGATGTACCGGCGCGTATCGTTCTATTTCGTCGGCCGGTTCCTGCTGCCCGGCCTCTGGGGCGCGGCGGCCTTCGTGTATTTCACCCAGCACGGCGGGCTTCCCTCCGGACTCGATTCCTCGACGGCCATGCCCCGCTATCTGGGCATCGTGCTGCCTGCCGGCTTCCTCGGCCTGATCATCGCGGCCATGATCGCGGCGGAGATGTCCACGGTGAGCGGCTACATGCTCACGTGGGCCACCGTGATCTACAACGACATCATCACGCCCTGCCTGAAGCGGCCGCTCTCGTCCAAGGGCCAGCTGTTCCTCACCCGCAGCATTCTCTTCGCCATCGCGGCCTTCCTGCTCTTCTACGGCCTGTGGTACCAGATGCCGGGCAATGCCTGGGATTATCTCGCGGTCACGGGCAACATCTACCTTGCGAGCGTCTTCGCCCTCCTCGTCGCCGGGCTTTACTGGCCGCGCGCCAACACCACCGGCGCCTACGCCGCGCTCATCCTCGGCGCCATCGGCCCGCTGACCTTCCTCGTCGTCAATGCCGTGGTCGCCAAGAATCACCAGATCGCGCCCGAGGTGGCCGGCGCCTCTTCCTTCGCCCTGGCGTTTCTCGGCATGATCGTCGGCTCGCTCGTCACCTCCGCCCCGGCCAAGGTCCCGGCCGGCAACTCCGTCTGACCCATGAAGGACCCCCTCGTCATATTCTGGACCGTGCTGCTCTTCGGCTCCATCGCGTGGTACGGCTTCCTCGTGTTCTACATCGGCATCAAGGCCGGCGGGGAAATCCGCACGCTGATCAAGGATCTGACCGCGGAGAACGCCCGCGTTGACGAAATCGCCCAGCGGGATCGCTGATCCCGCCGTAGCGCAGGCATCCTGCCTGCTCCGAATCTGCTGCAGGCAGGATCACCCGCCCTGCCCCGCGCAGACCAGCCCGAGCGCGATCGCACCCGGCACCGCCTGCACCCAGAGGATTTTCCGGCTCGCCGTCGCCGCACCAAAGATGCCGGCAATGATCACGCAGGAGAGGAAAAACACCTTGGGCGCATGACCGTCCCCTCCGGCCATGAGCCCCCAGCCCAGCCCGGCGGCGAGAAACCCATTGTACAGGCCCTGGTTCGCCGCAAGCGACCGGGTGACCTGGGCCCGCTCCGGCGTCAGCCCGAACACCCGCCGGCCATAGGGCTTCGTCCACCAAAACATCTCCAACACCATGAAGTAGACGTGCAGCAGGGCAACCAGCCCCACCGCGATGTTCGACGCCATGGCCATGCGTTTGACCATGGGCTCACCTGAGACCGCCGCAAGGCTATCTCCCTGGCCTGTCACCTCCGTGGGTCGGACTTCGCGATCTTGGCGACCTTCGTGCAATGTCCGGACGCCGGGAGATTGTGCGACGCGATCCGCTCCGCGCAGTTGCCTCGCCGCCCATCTGTGTTTTTTGTCCGGACACCCGTGGCTCCTCCCGCCTCCACTTCCCTGACCGGCGTCCTCGAGCGGATCATTTTCTTCAACGAGGAGAACCACTATACCATCGCGGAGTTCCGGCCTGACGCCGCGAATCCCAAGGACGCCGAGGCCAAGGTCACCATTGTGGGCGCCCTGCCCGGCGTGGAGTGCGGCGAGACGCTGCACCTCGACGGCGAATGGACCCGGCATGCCCAGCACGGTGCGCAGTTCAAGGTCGCGGCCTTCAAGTCCGAGCTCCCTTCCTCCGTCTATGGCATCCGCAAATACCTCGGCAGCGGCCTCGTCCCGGGCATCGGCAAGGTCTACGCGAACAAGATCGTCGACGCGTTCGGCACCGACACCTTCCGCGTCCTTAGCGAGGAGTCCGGCCGGCTCCGCGACGTGGAGGGCATCGGCAAGAAGCGCGCCACCTCGATCAAGCAGGCGTGGGACGAAAAGCGCACGGAGCGCGAACTCTACATCTTCCTCCAGACCTATGGCGTCACACCCGCGCAGTGCGTGAAGCTCGTCAACCACTTCGGCCCCGGCGCGAAGCAGGTCCTGATGAACGAGCCCTACCGCGTCGCCCGCGAGATCGACGGCATCGGCTTCAAGACCGCCGACCGCATCGCAATCAACCTCGGCTTCGCCAACGACGCCGCGCCCCGCCTCGACGCCGGCCTCATCTTCGCGCTCGAGACGCTGCAGGAGGAGGGCCACACCGCCTTCCGCGAGGCCGACCTGGTCGGGTACTCGTCGAACCAGCTCGAGACCGATTCGAAACTCGTCGAGGCCCGCATCCAGGCCCTCGTCGAGAGCAAGGCGCTCATCCGCCATGCGGTCGCCGGAGTCACCGCGCCCTTGCCGGGCTCGGCCCTGATCCAGCTGCCGCACAACGACCGCGCCGAGCAGAAGATCGCCGAGGTGCTCGCCCGCCTCAACCGCGTCGCCAGTGGCCTCCCGCCGATCAAGGCCGACGCCGCCGTGAAATGGGCCGAGGACAAGGCCGGCTTCGCCTTCCACGAGCTCCAGCGCACCGCCGTCCGCCACGCCCTCACGCACAAGTTCACGATCCTCACCGGCGGGCCTGGTACCGGGAAGACCACGATCTTGCGCGCCCTCGTCGAAATCCTGAAGGCGAAGAAGGTTCGCGTGCACCTTGCGGCGCCTACCGGGCGCGCCGCGCAGCGTCTGGCCGAGACCACCGGTGGTTTCGCCTCCACGATCCATCGGCTGCTGAAATACGACCCGGCCGGCGGCGGCTTCACGAGCAACGAATCCCACCCGCTCGCGACCGATTTTCTCGTGGTGGACGAGGCCTCCATGCTCGACGCCCGGCTCGCCTCCGCCCTCCTGCAGGCCGTGCCGGCGAAGGCGCACCTGCTCCTCGTCGGCGACACCGACCAGCTGCCCAGCGTCGGCGCCGGCAACGTGCTCAAGGACCTGATCGCCACCGACCGCGTGCCCGTCACCCGGCTCTCGGTCATCTACCGTCAGAAGGAGCAGAGCGGCATTGTCACGACCGCCCACGCCATCAACTCCGGCGACGCCTCGCTGCCGCCGGCCGTGACCGAGCTTACCGGCCTCCAGGCCTGGAGCGACCTCACCTTCGTGGTCGCGACCGACGCCGAGGACTGCCTGCGCAAGGTCACCGCGCTGTGCACCGAGTTCGTGCCGCAGCTCTGGAAGTGGTTCGATCCTGTCGGCGACGTGCAGGTGCTCGCGCCGATGCACAAGGGCGTGGCGGGCGTCGCCAACCTCAACGCCACGCTGCAGGGCGCGCTCAACCCCCACGCCCGCGGGCTGCGCGGGCCGGCCGCCGAGTACCGGCCCGGCGACAAGGTCATCCAGCTCCGCAACAACTATGACAAGAACCTCTTCAACGGCGACATCGGCACGGTGAAGTCCATCGACGGCGTCGCCGGCACGCTCGACGCGGAGTTCGACGGCGAGCGCCATACGTTTGACCGCGGAGAATTCGGCGACCTCGGGCTCGCCTACGCGATCAGCATCCACAAGTCGCAGGGCAGCGAGTATCCCGTGGTCATCCTCCCGCTGCTCAAGGGTCATTTCATGATGCTGCAGCGCAACCTGCTCTACACCGCGATCACGCGCGGCCGGAAAAAAGTCGTGATTGTCGGCGAACCCGCCGCCTACGCCATGGCGGTGCGCAACAGCGAGTCGAAGCAGCGCGTCACGCACCTGCAGCAAAAAATCCTCGGGCCGTCCGCCCTGCTGCCGGCGCGTTGAACGGGGCGGGTCCTAGGGCCGCGGAGCATTGCTGGCCGGTTCCCGCAGCAGGGCCTCGAACGCCGGGTCGCCCCGCAGGGGCTGGACGACGAGCGATTGGCGGAGCTCGTGCACGTTGGCCGTAAAGAAAGGCCCGGTCTGGAGGATCTGCCTGAGCTCCTGGATCGCTTCGGTTTTCTCCCCGGCCCAAGCCCGGTAGCAGGTGACGTGACCCCGCCAAATCAAGCCACTTTAAGAGTTAGTCTGGAGCCCATAAAAGGAACCAGACTATGAAAGGGAAACGCTACACCACTGAAGATAAGATCCGCATCTTGCGGAGTGCCGATG
>Ga0316224_1000215_pt1 | contig 88574 bp, 81 predicted proteins | sample TBH18013metaG_FD_206254 | JGI IMG/M metagenome (GOLD analysis project Ga0316224, IMG submission 206254) | Freshwater microbial communities from Trout Bog Lake, Wisconsin, USA - TBH18013 | ecosystem: Environmental > Aquatic > Freshwater > Lake > Hypolimnion/Profundal zone | place: USA: Wisconsin...
ATAAAAACTTCGGAAAGGATCGTTGTTAATGATTGACGTAAGTATCATCATCCCAACCTATAACCGGCTGTGGAGCTTACCTAAAGCCATTGACAGTTGCAGAGACACCCGGCTAAACATTGAAATAATTGTTGTTAATGATGGAAGTACAGACGGTACAGATGCCTGGCTTGAGCAGCAACCGGGTATTATAGTGATCTCTCAAACCAACCAGGGCAAGGATTGGGCCGTAAACAAAGGATTTGCTATAGCCAAAGGAAAGTACATTCGTTTTTTAGATTCCGACGATTGGATCTTACCTCAGTCGACCGATGCCCTGTTTAGCCATGCCGAACAACAGCAACTCGACATAACATGCGCGGGTTACCAGATTTTTGAAGATGATACATTCGACAAAGAAATTAAATGGACCGTTTGCGACGATTTTCTGGCTCAACAACTTGGCGAATGCGATTCCTCGCACTATTCAGCATATTTATTTAAAAGAGATTTTATAAAAGAGATTCCTCACAGGCAGGAATACGGCGCAAGGGATGACAGGCAGTTTATAATAGAGGCAGCGTTAAAAAACCCAATAACGGGTTATATTTCCAGTCCAACCTTAGCACACAGGCACCACAAAAAAGAGCGATTGCAATTAGATTCAGGATTGGAGCAAACAGTAAACAATCTGGCTATCTTAATGATATACAAAAAATGCTTTGCTATTTTAGCAAAGGAAAACAGACTACAGCAGCGCTATAAAAATGCAGCTACAAATCTGTTATGGCACCTTGCCCATTGGACAGCGAACACACATTTGCGTGAAGCAAAGGAAATTTATAAATGGGTTTATGAGTTAAACCCGGAATTTAAACCCGTGGAAAACAGTAGTATTTCTGCGATGTATAAAATTTTAGGATTCGGCTTAACAGAAAGGATACTGAAAATACGCCGGTTTTTTAAATAAGAATATTTCACCTGATATGATATTAAACGGAAATTCACCTTTAGACAGGTTCGAATGGGCAGCCGAAAAAATTAAAAGTATAATTGGTGAGCAAAAAGAACAGCCTGTTGCGCTTTTCGATATAGGCTCAAGAGATAATATTTTGAAAGAATATCTTTTAGACTCTCCGATTGAATACAAGGGTTTTGACCTTGATCCTATTACGCCCATAACTGAAAAATGGAATATTGAATTACCGTTTCCATACAGCTATCCGCCGCCGGGGATTGTAACATTGCTTGAAGTAATTGAACATTTAAACTACCCCGGCTTATGTTTAAAGAATATTGGAAATTTGACGTTACCAGGCGGCTATTTAATATTAACTACTCCCAATCCAAAAAGTAGTACCAGCAGGCTGCACCTCCTGTCCACCGGCGAACTAAGTTGTTTTACACAGTCGGATTTAGACCTTAATCACCACGTTTTTACACCATGGATCCATATGGTAGAAAAGATCCTTGTTGATGCCGGCTTTATTATAACAGAATACGTTACTCTTGATGGAAAAACAACAATCTTTGACTCATCTTTATTTAAAGGGAATATTTTGAAAAGGTTTACAGCCCGGCTCGTTAAAAAGGTAATTGAGCACAGGGATCCGTCAGCATGTGGGATGGCTTATGGCATTGTTGCAAAAAAATCAATTTGAAACCGGTTAATTTATTTTATGGCGAACCCGATCCTGACCGTTGGTTTAAATACGACCGCTACCTCCGCAAAATTATCCGCCGGATAATAAGAGGGAAATCCCGTCCGGGCGGCGTAATGATGATAGCTATCAATTTGATGAAGGGGCTTGATAAAATTGGCATCCCGTACCGGTTTAATGATTATAGCTATATCCGTAAACACCCCGACGAAATTGCCTGCATTATCGGCAAGCCTCAGGTGTTATTCGAAGAAAAATGGCCCAATCCGGTTATATTTGGTGCGGGCATTTACTCCCACCCAATTGAATGCCCCAATCTTTTTGATCTTTATCCAAATGTGAAACGCTTTTTGGTTCCAGGCGACTGGATGAAGGACATGTGCCAACCTTTTTATGGCGATAAAGTGATCGCATGGCCGGTCGGTATCGATACGAACTACTGGCAGCCTGGCAATACAGATAAAACTTTTGATTTTTTGATTTACGATAAGATCCGGTGGAATCATCCCGAACAGGAAATTGAATTAATAGACCCCATAATAAAAACGCTTGATCTTCACAAAAGCCGGTATCAATTTATTAATTATGGTAACTATACCCATCAGGAACTAATGGATAAACTAAAGGTTTCAAAAGCGGTAATTTTTTTGTGCGAGCATGAAACACAGGGGTCAGCTTACCAGCAAATATTAGCAACCAATACCCCGATACTGGCATGGGACCGGGGCGGCTTTTGGCAGGATCCTTATTATTATCCGCATAAAGTAAAATACGAGCCCGTGAGCTCGGTGCCGTACTGGGATGTGCGTTGCGGGATAAAATTTACCGATGCCGCTGATTTTAAAGATAAGCTAACACTGTTTTTAAACACGATAGATAAATTTAAGCCAAGGGATTACATCATGGAAAACCTTACGCTCGAAATTTGTGCAGAGAAATATTTACAAATTTACAATCAAGTTCAGCAGGAACTAATATGAGAATACTGCTCATAATGGATCCCGGAATATCAGTACCTCCTTTACTTTATGGCGGCCATGAAAGGCTGGTGTATTTATTTGCAGAAGAATATCAAAAACTTGGGCACGAAGTGACTTTACTGGCAGGCCCCCTATCACAATGCAGCGGCACAACAGTAACTTTTGGAACAAATGACCTTAATCGCTCTAAATGGCTACGGTTTAAAGAAGCTGTCGCTGTTTGGAAATTCCTCCAAAAAAACCACAGCAGCTTTGATCTGATCCACAACTTTGGTAGACTCATTTACTTGCTGCCGGTTTTAAACGCTTCTGTAAATAAAATAATGACATATGGCAGGCCTGTTTCAGCCAGGGGGATTAAAATTGTAAATGCATTGCCAAACCGGAATTTAATATTTACCGCATGCAGCAATTACTGTGTATCCACGGGGAATGTAGCCGGGACATGGAAAACGATTTATAATACGATCGACTTTTCGAAATATGAATTAAATGAAGATGTTGGCGAAAACGCACCCTTAATGTTTTTAGGCCGTCTTGACCGGGTTAAAGGTGTACATACTGCAATCAAAATAGCAAAGGAAACGAATCGCAGGCTGATCATCGCAGGCAATATTTCACACACCCCTGATAACTACACCTATTTCAAAACTGAAATTGAACCGCAAATTGATAATGACCGGATTAAATATGTTGGTTCATTAAATGACACTGAAAAGAATTCATATTTACGGAGCGCCAAAGCGTTATTATTCCCGATTGAATGGGACGAACCTTTCGGAATGGTAATGATAGAAGCCATGGCTTGCGGCACACCGGTGATTGCCTTTAACAGGGGATCGGTACCAGAAGTGGTTAGTGCGGCAACCGGGGTAATAGTTAACACGCCTGATGAAATGGTACATGCCGTAAATAATTTAAACTATTTTGATCGCGCCGCGTGCAGGGCAGATGCCCGTAAAAATTTCGACGTTAATAAAATTGCTAATGACTATTTAGATTTATATAAATGAGTATCAAATTACGTACAGGAAAATTTATAGCTGCAGGGGTTGATGCCCTGGTTAAATCCAATTATAAATTAGTCCCCTTTATACCAAACGGCAGAATATTGTCACTTGACCTTAAGAGAGCAAATATTTATCCCAAAACCATATTTGATGTTGGCGCTAATATCGGGCAAACGGCCAATTATTTTATCGAACACTTCCCCGATGCCGACATTTATTGCTTTGAACCCGTTGGTGCAACTTACCGGGAATTAGTATCAAATATCAGCAATAAAAAAATCCACACCTTTAATCAGGGTTTAGGTTCAGCCGTGGCGGAACATACTATACACATAAATAATTCAAGCGGATCTTCTTCGCTAAAAGGCGATGATGGCAGATTTCTGAAAACAGAAGTTGTTAAAATTGACACCGCACAAAATTTCCTGGTTGAAAATAAAATTAAAGAGGTTGATCTTTTAAAAATCGATGTAGAGGGTTATGAATTGGAAGTTATAAGTGGGTTTGGTCCCATGTTAAAAACAAATGTTAAATTGATATATGCAGAAGTTGGATTTGATAAGAATGATCCATACAAAACCTATATTTCTGATCTGCTGGAGCTCACCCGTGACAGCGGGTTTATTACTTCCGGCTTTTACGAACCATACCGATGGGGAAATGGCAAGTTCAACGTTTTTTATAATGTATTATTAGTTAATACAAACCTGATTGAAGTTTAAAGTTGCGCTAATTTCATCGGGCCAGCCATCACTTAACCCCCGATTAGTAAAAGAGGCAGATGCCTTAACAAATGCAGGTCACGATGTCATTGTATTATACACTTATTGGAACGAATGGGGTACGCAGCATGATGTACAACTATTCTCCGAAAAAAAATGGAAGGCAATCCGTTTGGGCGGCAGTCCTTATAAACAGGGCATCACCTGGTTTTTTAGCCGGTTAATACATAAAACAACCGTGGTTCTACTTCAAAGAACCGGAAATTTCGGCGCCTTTGCTGACATTGCCATTGCCCGCAGCAGCTATTTTTTAATTAAAGGGGCAAAAAAACATAAAGCAGATCTGTACATCGCGCACAATTTGGGCGCATTACCTGCTGTTGTAAAAACGGCGAACTACTACAAAAAGCCATGCGGCTTTGATGCAGAAGATTTTCACAGGCAGGAAGTTAATGATGATGTTGATTCTTACAATTTCAAAATTGCAAGGGCTGTCGAAGACAAATACCTGCCTGTTGTAAACTATTTAACAGCATCAAGCCCTCTTATTGCCGAAAAATATGCTTTACTATTTAAACGAGCAGTAACTTGTGTATTAAATGTATTTCCAAAAACGCCTTTATTTCCTATTGTTCAAAATAACGACAAACCATTAAAGCTGTTTTGGTTTTCACAAACCATAGGCCCGAATCGTGGCCTGGAAACCATAATAGAAGCACTTGATTTAACTGAGATACCAATTGAACTGCATTTGCTTGGGCAACCGGCTAAAGGCTATAAACAACATCTTTTAAAATTAGCCCAAAATGCAGGGATCGAAAATGATAATATGATCTTTTACGACCCTGTCCTGGCCGATAAGTTACCTCAAATGACCGCCAGGTTTGATATCGGGCTGGCATCGGAGACAGGTTTTTGCCTTAACAATAATATCGCACTCAGCAATAAACTCTTCACTTATATTCAAAGCGGCCTCGCTGTCGCGGCAAGCAATACACCGGCACAGAACGCATTTATGCAGCAATATCCCCAAACAGGCAAAATATATGGCAACGCTAAAGAATTATCCATTATCTTAACCAACTACCATCAAAATAGAGAACTCTTGTATCAAACCAAAAAAGACGCCTATAAAGTCGGGCAAAGTCAATTGAACTGGGAAATCGAAAGCCTGAAGTTTCTGAATATCGTCAATAACGTTTTAACGCCGGCAAACCACTAATGAAAACGAGTTCATCAAATAAATGGTTTTATGGTGTTGATAGCATACGGTTTGTTTTAGCTTTTATCGTGATGTTATCGCATTTTAGGAATGTCTATGTAAATGCGTTAAAATATTCGCCGCATTTGGTTTTGCGGTATGTCAGTCATTTTTTAGCAAACGCATTTGACGGTACCTCTGCGGTAATTGCATTTTTTATTATCTCAGGCTTTGTGATTCATTATCCCAATAAAAATGGCATTCCCAACCTCACGGAATTCTGGATCAGGCGGTTTTTGCGCATACTTATACCATTGGCTGTTATTTTAATTATCGGGAATTGGTTTGACCATCCTGAAAATACGGTAGTTTGGAGTTTGTACTGCGAGTTGATCTATTATGCGCTGTATCCTTTTCTGGCGAAGATTGGCTTAAGCTGGAAGAACAAGTTCCTGATCGCCTATGCCATCGCAGCTATACTTATTTGTTGCTTATGCAGCCATGATATTATTGCTTTTTTTAAACAAACCAACACCGGTTACCATGGATATTACTGGCAATTAAATTGGTATTTAACCTGGGCTATAGGCTTACCATGCTGGCTTTTGGGCGTTCTGATTGCTAACCACATTGATGATTTAAAACAGGCCTCTTTTAAGTCTGTAGCTACTTACAGGCTTATGGTTTACATGTTAAGTTGTTTTTGCTCAATCGGAAAATTCCATTTGCATCTCAGCTATATTTTGTCAATGAACATTTTTGCTCTGGTGATTTATAAATGGATCCAAACAGAGATCGCGTACTTTAAATCTAAACCGGCGAACCCGGTTCTCGAAAGGATGGGTAAATTTTCTTATTCACTCTATTTATGCCACCCCCTGCTTTATGTTATTTTAACAGTGTTTATCAGTAATAACACCCTTACGTACCCGCTCATTGTTTTGCTGACTATTGCATTTTCATATGGCTTTTATTTACTTGTAGAAAAGCCTGGTCATACACTTGCCAGGCATATTAACAGCAAATTCAATATAACAGCTTAGTGAAACGTTTACTTATTATTTCTCCTTATTTCCCGCCATCAAACGCCGCGGATATGCAGCGTGTGCGCATGAGCCTTCCCTATTTTAAACAATTTGGCTGGGATGCAGAAGTTGTTTGTGTCGATGAAATTTATTCGGACGTAATGAAGGACGATTTACTCCGGGCATCGCTGCCTAAGGGCCAGATTATTCACAAGATTAAGGCTTTTACCAGGCAATGGACCAGCAAACTCGGTTTTGGTAGCCTGGGATTTCGCTCGTTTTGGTTTTATCGGAAAAAAGTAAACAGCCTGTTGCGTGCAAAAAAATATGACCTTATTTATTTTTCTACCACACAGTTCCCGGTTTGCGTATTAGGCGCATATTGGAAACGTAAATTTGGAATCCCTTATGTGATAGATATGCAGGACCCCTGGTACTCTGATTATTATAAAGATAAACCTAAAAGCCAGCGGCCACCTAAATATTTACTCATCTATAGCCTCCACAAAAAGCTGGAGGCTATTGCCATGAAAAAAGTTGATGGATTGATCAGTGTTTCTGCAAATTACCTGGAGATTTTAGAAAGCCGTTATCTGAACCTGGTAAAAATCCCGGGTGCGGTAATTACTTTCGGTGCATTTGAACCTGATTTAAAAATTGCTGCTAACAATCGAAATAAATTCGATAATTTTCTGCAACCCGGATTTACAAATATCGTGTACATCGGCCGGGGTGGTTTGGATATGTATAAGGCTATTGCACCGGTTTTTGAGGCATTGCAAAAAGGATTAAAAAGTCAGCCAGCTTTATTTGGTCGTTTGAAATTCTATTTTATAGGCACCAGTTATGCCCCTGAAGGAGAAGGAACACCGACTATATTACCTTTAGCAATCCATTATGGTGTTGAAGGTGCCATAACAGAAATAACGGATAGGATAGGTTATTACCATACCCTTTTAACCTTGCAGCAAGCCGATATACTGTTTATACCTGGCTCGGATGATCCAAAATATACGGCATCAAAAATTTACCCTTACCTGCTCACACAAAAACCGTTGCTTGCAGTTTTTAATGAAAACAGCAATGCGGTGGTTGCTTTAAGCGATTGTGTTGAGGATGCCACGGTTTTAACCTTCAATAATGAACCAACCGGTTTAGCAGATGCTTTATACCCCATACTTACGGGTTGGGCAGAAGGTGTGTTTAAACCAGTTAAACTGTTGAAAAACTTTCAAAACTATAGCGCTGAAAATTTAACCGGCAAACAAACCGAATTATTTGAACAAACCATAAACTACTTTGCGACAAAGAATACAAACACTTGATGGATTAAGGTTCTTAGCAGCAATTGGTGTTTTATGGATCCATGCATGGACCATTCACGGCAACCCGAGGCTTTATATCGGTAAATTTGATGTTGCCGACTTTTTGGCAATAGGCGGTAACGGGGTTGATCTTTTTTTTGTGATAAGTGGTTTCTGTATGTATTACTTCTACGCTTCAAAAAGCGATTTTTCATACCATGATTTTTACAGGTTTTTAGTAAAAAGATGGGTGAGGCTATCCCCGGCATTTTACGCCGCAACTATCATTTACCTGTTGGTCGGGGAATTTGTTTATCATCATAACGCCGATAACTTCAGTAATTTCCTGCATAGTGTATTTTATCTTGACAACATATTAGGACAATATAATACAGCATCCCATTTCTGGACATTAAGCGTTGAATGGCAATTTTATTTTATTATTCCCTTCTTACTAATCTACCAAAACATGATTGGGTTCAAAAAGGCATTTTTTATCATTTTTGGCATTGTGGTTTTAATATCCATTATTTCTGTATTTGTCGTAAAAAGCAGGTTAGACCTGCTTACCAATACGATACTATTTCGTGGGGTTGAATTTAGTTTCGGCATACTTGCGGCAAGGTTGCTCATTAAAAATAATGCCTTTTTTAAAAACAAGATCTTATGGTTTATAACTTTTGTTATAATTATATACACAGGGAGGGTTTTTATATCCAAAACGGTACTAAGTCTTTCTGTTAACTATTATAACCTATTTAAATTGTTTGGTTTTGCGCTAATGAGTTGCGGCTTTGCCGGTATTTTATATCTATCGGTAACATCGGTTAAGTGGCTTAACATTTTTTTAGGTAACAGGTTATTTAAAACCATGGGCAGAATTTCTTTTAGCTTCTATTTGCTGCACGCATTGGTTTTTCCTGTAATTGCCGGCTACGTCATGGAATTTTTGCCGCTTACAAAAGGGATAATAGCACCGCTTATAACTACGGTGATCAGTGCATTTATCTTGTACCCCATTTCAAGACTAAGTTACGCTATCCTTGAAAAGCCGTTTTTATCAATTGGCAATTTAACCACTAAATGAAAAAACTTGCGATCATAACAACGCATCCGATACAATACTACTCTCCCGTGTTCAAATTGTTGCATCAGCGTAAGGAGATAGAAATTAAAGTTTTTTACACCCTGGGGCAAATAACTGAACTTAACTATGACCCCGGGTTTGGTAAGCATATAAACTGGGATATCCCGCTGCTTGATGGCTATCCCTATGCCTGGGTAAAAAACACTTCATCACGGCCTGGTTCGTCTCATTTTAACGGCATCGTTAATCCAGATTTAACAGCGCAGATAAACGAGTGGCAGCCCGATGCCCTGCTGATTTATGGGTGGGCCTACAGGGGGCATTTAAAAGTGCTGCGTTATTTTAAAAATAAATTGCCAATATATTTCCGTGGCGATTCGACACTGCTGAATAAACCCAAAGGCTTTAAAAAAATTTTAAAGTATATTCTTTTGAATTGGGTTTACAGACATGTTGATCACGCTTTTTATGTTGGTGAAAACAACAAAGCATATTATAAAAAATATGGTTTGAGAGAAAATCAACTTAGCTTCGCCCCGCATGCCATCGATAACGGCCGTTTTAATAAAGAACGTCCTGCTGAAGTCGCCGAGCTGCGTACGTCATTGAATTTAAAAGAGCAGGATATTCTTATTCTATTTGCCGGAAAATTTGAACCTGTTAAAAACGTTGAATTATTAATATCGGCTTTTATAGCTTTAAATAGGCCGGGAGTTCACCTGCTTTTAGTAGGTAATGGCATTAATGAACCGCTGTTAAAGGCACAGGCGGCTGAAAGCAATATGGTTGACCGGATTCATTTTTTAGATTTTAAAAATCAAACCTATATGCCGGTTTTGTACCAGGCTGCTGATATATTTTGCCTGCCATCCTTTAGCGAAACCTGGGGCCTGGCAATTAACGAGGCTATGGCCTGCGGTAAAGCAATTTTAGCATCCGACAAAGTTGGAGCGGCGACCAGCCTTATTAAGCCTGGCTATAATGGCGCAATTTTTAAGTCGGGTTCCATGCAAGATTTAATGAGTAATTTACTTGCATTGATTAATGCCGGGAAAATTGATTTAGGTAAAATGGGTAAATATTCAAAAGAGCTAATTAAAGACTGGACCTTTGAAAACCAGGTAAAAATAATTGAGGCCGTTATTAACCATGAATAAAAACCAGCCTGTCGAAAGATACTTAGTACTCTATATTCCCTGGGTTCTGTCTTTAATGTTTCAGTCTGACCCTGTTTTATCGTATTTCATCGCGTGGCTGGGCTCGCTCCTGATTTTATATCTAAGTTTAAGTGGCTGGGTAAAACCCCTGCCAAAGGACCTTGCCATTGCCGAACAACTAATGCGGCCAATTTTCCTGATCCAGATAATATTTGCCGGCTATATGTCCGTCAGTTCAATTTTTTATTTCCTAAACCTGATAGGGTATGAAGACTTTCATAAATTAAATCCATTATTTTTTTCAATTGACCAGCAAAAACTTGAGTTAACAGCGCAATGCCAGCGCTATTATGTATTAGGGCATGCTGCATTTGTTACCGGAATTGCAGTTTTCATGAAATATCCGGCTAAACAAAAATATTATGTAGAAAAAGAAAAGCTGGCTAACATTCTATTTGTAACTGCATTTATAGCTCTGCCTGCATCAGTTATGTTCCTGCGCGTTCCGGGATTGGCACAGTTTTATTTCCAATTCAGTGCCTTGAGTTTTATTGCCGGCACACTCGCACTGGCATTTGCTATCCCACTAAAAAAGATATGGAATACAATTTTTTGCCTTTTGCTTTATATCTCAAACTTTTACCAGGCGCTTACCTCCGGATTTAAGGAACCCATCATAATTAGCGTATTAGTGCTGGGAGTATTTTTGTATCCAAATTATAAAAAATTGGTGATCGTGGTTTTTTTGCCTGCTTTGCTGTTGCTTTTTACAGTGCTGCCTACCTATAACGCGGTATTTCGTGAAAATAACTGGGGCGGGGATGTTGATGCCGATGATTCTTACAAGCTTGCCCTGGATGCAGCAATTAAAAATCAACAGACGGGAGACGAGAGCAATTGGGGGTTTTTAGTGTACAGGTTAAGCGAAGTTGATATGTTTACAGATTTTGTACAATCAACGCCAAAAAATGTTGATTTCTACGGCCTGCAATTGGTAAAACAATCATTGATAGCCGTTATACCGCGCGCATTCTGGCCTACAAAGCCCAGTACTGAAGAACTGGTTATGGAGCGGGTATATGATGCCGGGGTTATTCGCAGGGGATCCAATGTTTCGGCAAAACCTGCCTTTATTGTTGACGGCTATTTATCGGGAGGGGTCCCGGGTATTTTTATCGCCCTGTTTTTATATGGCGCCATCGCGCAGTTAATAAGTGTCAAAGCAGAACACCTTTTTGGTGGCTATATCCTTGGAACAGCGCTCATTTTCAGCGGACTGTTCCAGATTTTTTGGAGGGGACTTAGTTTTGAGTTTATTATCAATTCTGTTTTTTGGAGTTATGTGAGTATGCTGGTTATACAGCGGATATTATTGGCTACTAACGTATTGAAAAAGGTTTGAAGGTTTTACAAATATGTGCCGCCTATAAACCGGCCTTTGTTTACGGCGGGCCCACCATGTCGGTATCTATGCTGAGTGAGCAATTGGTGAAGGCTGGCATTTCAACAAAGGTTTTTGCCACAACGGCTAACGGGAAAACGGAATTACCTGTAATTCCTGGTCAAACCGTTGATATTGATGAGGTGCCAGTAACTTATTTTAAACGGATAACCAAAGATCATACCCATTTTTCGCCTGCGCTATTAAAAGCACTATGGAAAGAAGCCAGGAGTTTTAATATTGTCCATATTCACGCATGGTGGAACTTTGTGTCCTTATTTTCCTGCCTGATAGCTTTGATCCGTAAAGTACCGGTTGTGATTTCGCCACGGGGAACCTTGAGCAGCTACTCGTTTCAGAATAAAAACATTGGCAAAAAATGGTTAATTCATAATTTATTTGGACGGTATTTACTCAATCACAGCCATATCCACGTAACCTCCAAAAGAGAATACGAAGCCGTGAGGCATCTGATTAATCCCAAAACCATCTCCATACTGCCAAATTTTGTAAAATTGCCAGGTAAAAAAGAATATCCGGAATCTAACCCGTCAGATGTTTTTAAATTACTTTTCTTTTCCCGCATAGAAGAAAAAAAAGGCCTTGATCTGTTGTTAAATGCCCTGCCATTGCTTTCTGTTCCGTTCCGGCTTACTATAGCCGGTGACGGGGATGAAAATTATATCGGGTATTTAAAAACAATTGCTATCAATAATCATATTGATGATAAAATAAACTGGGTGGGCTTTTGCAATGAAAATAAATTCGACCTGCTTCATGATCATGATCTTTTTGTGCTACCATCCTATGATGAAAACTTCGGGAACGTGGTGATCGAAAGTTTAAGCGTAGGCACCCCGGCATTGATAAGCGAACAGGTGGGCCTAGCCGACTACGTGGCTGAAAATAACCTTGGCTGGTTATGCCAGACAGATCCGATTTCGATCAGCAATGCAATAAATAAAATTGCAAACGATAATAAAACAGCGCTTACGCAGATCAGGCAAAATGCTCCTGGAAAAATATATCAGGATTTTAACGAAGAACGACTTGTAAAAAAGTATATTGACCTGTACCAAACAATGATTAAAATATGACCGCATACAAAGATTATGGTTTTCCAAACAGTCAGCCTGCTCATACTTTTAATTACCTGCAAGCGCCTATTCTTTCGCTGCTTGATAAGAGTGCGAATTAGTGTATTTTAGATTTGGGTTGCGGTAACGGCTATTTGGTTAATTACCTCATTTCCCAAGGCTATAATGCCTATGGAACTGACGCTTCAAAAGAGGGGATCGCCATCGCCCAAAAAACCAACCCATCGCGGTTTTTTATCCAGGATTTATCAACAGGTGAACTGCCCGATGAGCTAAAAGGCCTTTCTTTCGATACCATTATAACCACAGAAGTAATTGAACATTTATATGATCCGGCTGGCTTTATTGATTTTTGCAAGCAAGCCTTAAACAACAAGGGCGAGCTCATTATTTCAACACCCTATCACGGCTATTTAAAAAATCTTTCATTAAGCCTTTTGAATAAATGGGACAGCCATTTAGGCCCGGCATGGCATGGGGGGCACATCAAATTTTGGTCGAGGGCAACGTTAAGCGATCTGTTAAATAAGGCGGGTTTTACGGTTACCGATTTTAGAGGATGCGGCCGGATTCCTTATTTTTGGAAATCCATGGTTATTAAAGCTAAAATATCTTGAACAGCCAATTTTCATTTGTTATTTTAACCTATAATGAGGAAGTTCACCTGCCACGGCTGCTTGAGTCTATCAAAGCGCTCGATGCGACGGTTTTCATATTAGATTCCGGCAGTACCGATAGCACATTGACAATTGCTGAAGATTTTGGCGCGACTATCTTACAGCATCCTTTTGAAAACCATCCCAAGCAATGGGACTATGCCCTTAAAAACTTCGGGATCCAAACACCATGGGTAATTGGATTGGATGCCGACCATATAGTAACCCCCGAATTAAGGGAGCGCCTGCTCAATTTTCGTGATGAAGATTATCAGCATATCAACGGCATCTATTTTAACCGAAAAAATTATTTCAAAGGCAAGTGGATCAAACACGGGGGGTATTATCCTTTTTACCAGCTAAAACTGATCCGGTATGGGGTAGGCTATTCGGACCTGAGTGAAAATATGGATCATCGCTTTGTAGTACCCGGCGATACAGTGGTTTGGAAAGATGGTCATATTTTAGAAGAGAACCTGAAGGAAAATCAGATCTCGTTTTGGATAACAAAGCATAACCGGTACAGTGATCTCCTGGCGCACGAAGAACTTGAACGGATCCAACAATTAAGGACGCAAACCGTTAAGCCTCATTTTTGGGGATCGCCCGACCAGCGCAGGGCGAGGTTTAAGGATTTATGGTGGCAATTGCCGAGATATGTGCGGCCCATGATCTATTTTTTTTACCGGATGTTTTTCCAGTTAGGGATACTTGATGGCAGGACCGGCGTCATTTTTCATTTTTTACAGGCATTTTGGTTCAGGCTGGTGGTCGACATTAAAATTGATGAAAATCTTCAGCAGCAAAAAGGAATTGAAAAAACCATTTACCATCAAAAAAACCAGGCGCTCAGGTTTATTATTCTGTTGGTCGTGCTTTTTCCCTTGTTTTATTACTTTAATATATTTTATTTTAGCCTTACCAACCCCGGGGCACATCACTATAATGCCTTTCTGGCTAATTACTTTAACTATATCCGGGGCCTTCGTTGGCTATTATTGCATAGCAGCGCACAAATACTCAATTGGCTTGGTTTTGCAGCAATAACAAGTGAGTATGATTTACTGGTGTCGGGGCATGGCGTTATTCAGTTGGTTTACTCCTGCCTGGGTCTGGGGCTTATCAGCTTTTTTGCGGCTTTTGTTATAGCATATCCTAAAAAGTTGAAGTCAAAAATCATTTTCTTTTGCCTGGGTATTTTGGGTATCGAATTTTTGAATGTAATCCGCTTTATCCTGCTTGCCTTATTTTGGAATAAGCACAATACCCGGATCTTTGATCATCATACTGCTTTTAATATTATTATCTACCTTGTTATAGCTATTAGCCTTTACTTTTGGGTGAAGAATGATAACGCCTTAAATGAACCCGATGTTTCAAACTGATCTGTCATCTTATAACAATGCACCCTTTCATCCGGGTGGCAATGCTGTAAAAAGGATTTTATGGTTTTATTTAAACGCACTGTTTTTAAAAACAAGCCTGGTTCCAGTTAGTGGTTTTAAAATATTTTTGCTCCGTATTTTCGGCGCCAAAATTGGTAAGGGCGTCACTATGAAACCGGGTGTAAATATCAAATACCCCTGGCATTTAACCATTGGTGATCATACCTGGATTGGCGAAAACGTTTGGATAGACTGCCTTGTTCCGGTTACTATTGGTAACAACGTTTGCATTTCGCAGGGGGCAGTTATTCTTACAGGCAGTCATAATTATAAAAAATCATCATTCGACCTTATAGTCTTAAATGTTGTTTTGGAAGAGGGTGTCTGGATTGGCGCGTGTGCCATAATAAATGCAGGTGTAAATGCGGGCACTCATGCGGTACTCACCAGTGGTTCGGTAGCTACTAAAAACCTGGAGGCTTACGCCATTTACCAGGGGAACCCAGCTGTAAAAACCCGTATGCGTAGTATGGAGTAAGTTTTTTAAAATATATAAATTAGCTATTCCCTAATCGAGGCGAATTTTAATAATGACTGTACAAAAAAACCATCGCCATAAGCTTATCCTTGCCGGTACCGGTTTTGTTGTATTACTGATGGGTATCACCTTGTTTTTTATCCCTCCGGCTATCTTTACCGATCCATCACAGGGTTTCCAGGTGTTGCAAAGTATGCAGCTGGGCGGTGGCTTTAATAATTTGGTTAGTCCCGACCAGGGAGATATTTCGAAAAACTACACGCAATTTTTAACCTGGTGGTCGCCCGGGCAATATCTTGCGCCGTTTTTCTTTAAAATAATTACCGGCCTCAATATGGGGCGCAGCATAGCTTTAACTGTAACCATTGCAGAGTTTTGTGGCTTGGCCGGGTTTTATTGCTTCTTCAAAAAAATTGGCTTTACGCCTTTTATTGCCGCTATCAGCCTCGTGTTTATCCTTTGCCAGGAAGCTTTTATGATCCCGAATGTTTTCTACAATGGCGGTGAGATCTTACTTTTCTCTTTCGAAGGCTGGTTCCTGTACGGCTGCATTTCCTTAAAAAAACCGGGACTTAAACTGATTTTATTTGTACTTCTTTCGGGATTTGCCGGGTTCTTTTTCAAATCGTCTTTTTTATGGATGTATGCCGCTGGTTTATGCTGTTTATGGATTGAGCTGTCGGTAAGAAAGCCAGGCTTTGCAAACTGGGTGAAAAAGGCATTATGGGTTGGTATTCCGGCAGTTGTATCACTTGCTGTAATTTATATATTTTATATTTCAAAAGGCGAAAGCCCGGTTACGGGTTCAAACGGCCTTAAGCTTACTGCAGAAACATTCAGCTTTCCTTTAGCTTCGCCGATATTATCCGGGTTTTCGGTAGATGATCTTTTGAATGGATTGATCAACCACATCGGGAAGCCTTTGTTCAGCGCAGAATGGGCGGTCATAATTCTGATATTTACTGCTTTGCTGAGCATGGTGCTGATCTTTAACATCATCCGGTACGTGCCTGATAATAATTACAGGTTGTTCCTGGTTGTTTTTTACATAGTATCAGTATTGTTTTTTGGCATTTCTTATTTGCGCCAATTGGATATTTCCATGGAGTCAAGGCATTTTCGGATCATCGGACTATTAATTGTGCCCGGCCTGATGGTCTGCGTTGCGCGATTTAAGCCGGTATTCAGATTTTTATTCGTACTTGTTTTTGCAGGCATAGCCGCTCACAGTTTCTCCTATTTAATAAACGGCTATAAAGTAAACAGTACTTACGCCAAAGGCCCAACAGGCATCGCCCAACCAAATATAGATCAGGCTTCCCTTAATGAGGTATTGAAGCTCGACGGAGAAAAAAGGAACATAACGTTTGTTTTTATTGGTGACGACATTGGACTTGAGCTCAAGCATAATCGCTTTGTAACTTTGCAGCCCATCGGTGATGACCTCAAAATTAAGGCCGATGATTACAGGTACGATGGTTTTGCCGGACCGCTCTATATTGTATTGCCCGAAAGCTACAGTGGGCCAAAAGAGCAAATGATCATGCAGTCGTTTCCGGGATATGCCGGCTTTAATGTTTTAATGCTCAGTAAGAATTTTGTCCTGTATAAAGGGCTGAGAAAGAGGTGAATTGTTGCTTTGTTGATTGGGTGAATGGCTGACGTTGGTTCCCCCGGAAATTCTGACCATCATGATTCCCCGGCTTCTCTATCTGCAACCGCCATTAACTCTCCTATTTTTTGGTGCGATAGTATTTATAAATCTTCACTCCCGCCATCAATAGTATCGATAAAAGAACTATCCCAACTACACCAAAGATCCAGCCAAAAGCATCTTTCAGTACCACAAGAAAAACTATCGCGAATAGCAAAATTGTGGACACCTCATTCCAGATCCGTAATTGGGTCGATGTCCATTTATAAATTCCTTTAGCCATTTGCTTCATTTTATTTTGGCAGATAAAATGATAAACCAATAATCCAATAACAAAAGAAAGTTTAATATGCATCCAGGGCTGCTGTAACCAGGTGGGCACCAGGATAAGCATAGTTATGCCGGCCGCTAAGACAAGAAACATGGAGGGCACGGTGATAATATACCAAAGCTTACGTTCCATTAATTCAAACTGGTCTGATAATATTTTACGATCTGGTTCGGGTTTTTCCTGGGCCTCGGTATGGTAAATAAACAGGCGCACCATGTAAAATAGCCCTGCAAACCAGCAGACTACAAAGATGATGTGTATGGCAAGAATGTATTGGTACATAAGCCCCCAACCCCCTAAAGGGGGAATTTTAATATTTAATTTAATAACCCACCGCACAAGCTCCCCCTTTAGGGGGCCGGGGGGCCGTAGCTCTTTATTATATCTACCGCATACTTAACATTATCAAACGGTATATCAGGCATAATGCCGTGGCCTAAGTTAAAAATAAATCCCTTTTCATCCTTCATGCGGTCGAAAAGCCTATAAATTCTTTCCTTTATCACCTTTTTATCGGCATACAAAATATGCGGATCAAGATTTCCCTGAACGGCGATACCTGCCGGTAAACGTTTTTTAATGTCTAAAAGGTCAACATTCCAGTCGATAGAGATTACATCAGGTTTGGCTTCTGCCATTAACGGTGCAAAAACAGAACTTCCCTTGCAAAATGATATAACCGGGATATCTTTCCGGTTCAGTTTGCTGATGATCTCACAAATGTACCTGTGCGAAAATTCTTTGTAATCATCCCATGCCAAAGCTTGCGCCCAGCTGTCGAATATTTGCACTGCGTTTACCCCCGCAGCAATTTGAAGATTTAAATAATCTGCAGTTACTGTAGCTATTTTTGATAACAGCTGATGGGCCCGTTCGGGCTCATTGTGCAGCATCAGTTTGGTTAGCTTAAAGTCTTTTGACGATCCCCCTTCAACCAGGTAGCTCATCACGGTAAAAGGTGCACCCGCAAAACCAATGAGCGGAATACTGCCATTCAGCCTTTGCTGAATAACTTTAATCGCATCGGCCACATATTGCAGCTTATGCACTACCCCGGTATCCAGTTTGTCAATATCAGCTTTGGTGCGAACCGGGTTTGCGAATTTAGGGCCCACGCCCTGGTTAAAGCTCAAATCGCCACCCATGGCTTCGGCTGTAACAAGGATATCTGAAAATAAAATGGCAGCATCTATTCCTAAAAGGTCAACCGGTAGCATGGTGACATCGGCGGCCAGCTCGGGGGTTTTACACATTTCAAGGAAAGAATATTTGTTTTTTATATCCCAATATTCTTTCATAAACCGGCCTGCCTGGCGCATCATCCATACAGGCGGGCGATCTGTGTTCTCTGAAAATGCGGCTTTAATTAATAACGAATTTCTCATATAGTTTGGAGAGTCAAGAACCAGGAACCAGGATTTATTTATCTTGATTCCTGGCTCCTGATTCTATTTTTTGTGTTTCTTTATTTCCTCGTGAAGGCGGTTAATCACATCCTTCATTTTGGCATTTATTTTTTCCTGGTGTTTTTCAGTAAGCTTTAAATAAGCTTCCGCCTTGTCGTAATTACCTTGCCTGATACTGATATTTGCTACATGTACCAGCGCAGCTACGTGATCGTTAACCGAGCGTAAAGGGTATTGGGCCGCAATTTCGTAATGTTTTCCGGCGTCTTCAAAATCCTGTTTTTGCAGGCAAATGCCTCCCATCAGGTATTCATAATAGCCACGCCGGTTTTTCCGGAGCCATTCCGGTTTAAATATTTCTCCTAAAACACGCTCGGCCCGGTCATATTCTTTATGGTGAAAGTATCTTGCTGCCACAACAAGCGTTCCCGACCTGAAATAATCCCAGGCAAGTAAAATAATAAACATCAGCGCAACTGAAGCAACATCATAAAGATGCAGGTTGACCAATATTGTCAGTGATAGCAAAAAGATGGTGCCAATAAATAAACGTATCTTATTAGTAAACATTAATGCTGGTTATCAGTAAATTTATAACCCACACCACGTATTGAGTGAAAATAAACCGGGTTTTTTGGATCCGGCTCAAAATACTTACGGAAGGTGAGGATGAAATTATCAATGGTACGGGTTGAAGGATAAACATCATAATTCCATACGGTTTCTAAAATTTGCTCACGTGACACGGCATCGTTTCTGCGTTCAATAAGCAGCTTTAACAGCATGGTTTCTTTTTTGGTAAGCGGCGTGATGGAACCATCGCCATTTACCAGTTCAAAAGAGTTGAAATGTATGGTTTTATCGCCGATCTTATAACTGTTGAATTCCTTAAGCTCATCACCCTTCAGGCTGCGTTTAACCAAATTATTTACCCTAAGGATCAGTTCTTCCAGGTTAAACGGTTTGGTAAGATAATCATCCGCGCCTTTCTTTAAACCCGAAATCTTATCTTCATTGGTGTTTTTAGCTGTCAAAAACATAATGGGCACTTCCGAATTCTCCAGGCGGATAGTTTCGGCAACTACAAAGCCATCAATTTCGGGCATCATAACATCCAGTATCACCAGGTTAAAACGCTCCTCTTTAAATAGCTGCAAAGCCTTTTTACCATTGGTGGCGGTTGATACTTTATAACCTTCAAGCTCCAGGTTAAGTTTTATAGCTTCCAAAAGATGGTCCTCATCTTCGGCTAACAGAATCCTTTTTTTGTTTTGCATGTGGTTTATTTTATGTTAATCAAAAACAACTTCAAATATACTACCCACAGGGCGGTTATCTTTCACTTTTATGCTCGCCTGGTGCTTATCCAATACTTCTTTTACAATATAAAGACCTAAACCAGTCCCTTTTGTATTCCGGGTATCCTCGCTGCCCACTCTGTAGAACTTGTCGAAGATCCGGTTTTTCTCCGGATCAGCTATGCCTATGCCATGATCAGCCACCTGTAAAAACACTCTGCCTTCCTTCTTGAATAATTTTACACCAACAACCTCACATGGGCCTGAGTACTTAATGGCATTTTCAATCAGGTTGGTAACCACGGATGTTAAGGCAAACTTATCTCCTGTGATCTCAATTTTAGGCTCAATTTCGGCATCGATGATCTGCTGGTTGCTTTCGCATTTGCTGAGCTGCAAACGGTTTACAATACTATCAACCAATACAGAAAGATTGAATTTGGCTTTTGGAAAGGTATAAGACTGGTTATCAATTTTTGAAGCAAGGAGCATGTTTTCAACCATATCATCCAGTCGCTCAATATCCATTAACGATTTCCCGATAAAGTCAAGCGTTTGCGCCTTGGTAAGATCTCTTTTTTGAATGGTTTGTAAAAGTATTTTGATAGATGCCAGGGGCGATTTAAGTTCGTGGGTTACCGAAAGCAAAAAATTCCTTTTTTGCTCCTGTAACTTACGTTCGCGATTGAAGGATCTGTGCAAAAAGTATGCGCCGGTAAAAAATACAAATATGAAAACAGAGCCTTCACTCATAATCATTCCCATTTTGCCGGGGCTTGCTTTTACAAGTGAGTACGCCCACCATATTAACTGCATTAAAGCATAAGTGATGAGCGCGTAGAATATTGCAAATGATCTTCTCATGTCAGTTTGTCAAGCCCCCTCTAAACGGCGCAGCCCTCATGAACACCCATGAGAACAAACACCTGGTGAATAACCTCCCCCGGTAGGGGAGACTTTTTATTTTTCTTCTTAAAAGCCCTCCCTACCGGGGAGGGTTGGGAGGGGCTTGTTTATTTTCCGGTAAACACCACCTCTAAACTTTCAAATATAGCACGTTTCGCTTTTTCAAGATCTATTTTTGTGTGAGCTGATGATATAAAGCCAACTTCATAGCCTGAAGGTCCAAGATAAACGCCCCTGTTCAATAATTCGCGGTGCAATTTTTTAAACAACTCCATGCCCGATGCATCTATTTCATCCGCCCTGCGGATAGCTTCCTGGGCGGTAAAAGCAAACCAGAAAATGGAGCCGATGCTGAATACTTTGAATTTATAATTACGGGCCGTAGCAAATCTTTGTATGGCCGATACAAATTCATCTGTCTTTTTATCAAGGTCACGGTAAAAGTTGGAGCGCAGCAGCTCGGTTAACTGGGCAATGCCGGCCGCCATTGCCACCGGGTTGCCCGATAATGTGCCGCCCTGGTAAACCCCGCCATCCGGCGAAACATGGGCCATGATCTCAACAGAAGAGCCATACGCGCCGACAGGAAGGCCGCCACCGATAATTTTACCATAAGTAAGTATATCGGGTTTAATATCGTAATAAGCAGCCGCACCTTCAAACCCAACCCTGAAACCCGAGATCACCTCGTCAAATATGAGCAGGGTGCCATTTTTTGTACAGATCTCCCGTAAAAATTGCAGGTACTCTTTTTCTTGCAGCAATAAACCATTATTGGCTGGGATAGGCTCAATAATAATTGCTGCAATTTGATCTTTAAATTCATCAAATGCGGCTTCGATGGCTTTCTTGTCGTTTAGCGCGACAACAATAGTTTCATCGGCAAATGACTTTGGTACGCCTGCCGATGACGTTTCGCCAAAGGTCACGAGGCCCGAACCTGCTTTTACCAGGAGCGAATCGCTGTGACCATGGTAACAGCCTTCAAACTTTAAGATCTTATCGCGTTTGGTATAGCCCCTTGCCAGCCTGATGGCCGACATCACCGCTTCGGTGCCGGAACTTACGAAACGCATTTTTTGAATAAGCTTATTGTTTTTAAGGATGAGTTCCGCCAGTTCATTTTCAAGCGCAGTAGGAGCGCCGAATGACATGCCGTTTTGCATCACCTCTATTACCTTTTCGCGTACTTTAGGGTGGTTATGCCCCAGGATCAGCGGCCCCCAGGAGCAGCAGAAGTCGATAAACTGGTTACCATCGGCATCCCATAACTGGCTGCCATCGCCTTTTTCAATAAAAAGCGGTGTGCCGTACACCGATTTAAACGCCCTGACCGGAGAGTTTACCCCACCCGGGAAATAGGTTTTTGCCTTTGCATATAATTCTGCAGATTTTTCCCTGCAGATATCCGGCTTACCGGTAGTATTTACAGGTTCCGACTCTACTGAAAACATTTTTTTAAACGAGTTGATCATCCTTTATATCTTATTTTCGAGATTTAACTAATCTCGTATCTCTATTTAACTTAAGTTATTTTTGCCGAAACGTCAGTTGCAGCTTCTTTCGGACTTCCCGACTTTACTGACTTTCGGACTGCCCTCTAATTACAGCCACTTATTCTCCAGCACTTCCTTGGCATGATAGGTTAGTATCGCGCTGGCGCCTGCACGGCGTATGCTGGTTAGTACTTCGGTAATGGCCCGCTGCTCGTTAAGCCAGCCGCGTTGTATGGCTGCCTTTACCATGGCGTATTCGCCGCTTACATTATAGGCTGCCACGGGTAGCTCTGTATTATCTTTTATTAATTTTATGATATCAAGGTACGGCAGGGCGGGTTTTACCATTAAGAAGTCAGCGCCTTCGGCTTCATCCAGGTTTGCCTCTATTAAAGCTTCGCGCTGGTTGGCGGGGTTCATCTGATAGGTTTTTTTATCTCCGAATTTCGGTGCGGAATTTAACGCATCCCTGAATGGCCCGTAAAATGCACTGGCATACTTCGCCGAGTACGACATGATGGACACATTGGTGAACTTATTTTCATCGAGCACTTTGCGGATATAACCCACACGTCCGTCCATCATATCCGAGGGGGCAATAATATCTGCACCGCATTGCGCGTGGGCAAGGGCCATTTTGCCAAGGATCTCCAGCGTTTCGTCATTCAGGATCTCACCATTTTCAACAATGCCATCGTGCCCGTCGCTGCTGTAAGGGTCCATGGCTACATCGGTAATTACGCAGGCTTCGGGAAAATTCTTTTTTACCTCGCGGATAGCACGTAAATACAGGCTCTGATCGCGGTGGCTTTCGGTTGCGTATTTGTCTTTTAACGATTCATCAATATTAGGGAACAGATCGAATGAATTTAAACCCAGCTTTAAACAGCTTTCAATTTCGCGCAGCAGGTTATCAATAGAATACCTGTAGATCCCAGGCATAGACGATACCTCGGTTTTTTGAAAAGTTCCATCGACAATAAACAGCGGGAATATCAAATTTGCTGCACTAACATGGGTTTCCTGCACCATCTGGCGGATAACTTCACTTTTCCGGTTTCTTCGGGGTCGTTGTAACATTTTATAGGATCAAAATAGCCTGCAAAAACAGGCGTCACAAAGTTAATAAAGGAAAGCAATTTATAACAGTGCTAAGACCTTAATGCTTCGGGATAAGCGGCAAAAAATGGGTTTGGTATCAAAAAATGTCACACGAATGATTTTTTTAATAAAAAACCCTATAGCGTCTGTTGGTTTTGAAAACATAATTTTAGCTTTATGGTAAATTTACCTCAAATGAAAAAACTCTTATTCGCGCCTATTTTTGCATTAATGACGTTCCTTGTTATAAATGGTTGCCAGAAACAAACTGATATTGATCCTCCAATACCCAAGTCGACCAAAGATTCGATACCGGTAGCTAAAGCACCGGCAGACACTACAATCAATGCGCCTGGTAGTAATCTTACCTTAACAGGTTCAGGGACTGATGCCACCGGGCATATCGTCGGTTATCTGTGGACTCAAATTTCGGGGCCATCAGAAGCATCAATAACAAATGAAAGCTCAGCCACCGCAACTTTTAATGGGTTTGTTGCCGGAACCTACAGGTTTCAATTCGAAGTGATAGACAATAACGGGCTCACCGGCCTGGCTGATTTTTCGGTAATTGTTAAACCGGCAGTATCCGTGACGCTCACCTTACAGCCGGCAAGCAATCCGGGTGAGACAAACGTTGGGATCTGGAATGGAGCCGACTTTAGTAATCATACCTCCATTGAAGAGCCACTTGCTGCGTGGACTAAAAATTCCATTCCACTCACTATCAGGAACCTGTTGAAATTTGACCTGAGCAGCATTCCCGCCAGCGCGACGATCCTCAGCGCAAATCTTCAGTTATATTCGGATACAATTCCCTTGAATGGTGATTTAGTACATGCTAATTTTGGAACTGATAATTCTGTATTGATCCAGCAAGTGGCTACCAATTGGGATGCTTCCTCGGTAACATGGTTTAATCAGCCGGCCGGCCTTACAGCTAACCAGGTTACTATTCCAAGCACAACCCAATCGTTCCTTAACGTTTCTGTAGATGTTAAAGGGCTGATTGCACCTATGGTAAGCTCCGGCGCCAACTATGGCTTTTTGTTACAGCTAAAAAATGAAGTTATTTATACAAGCAGGATCTTCTGCTCGAGTTATTACTCGGATGCATCACGACACCCGAAGTTAGTTATAACGTATAAGTAGAATGTTTTAGACCATAGTCGATGGTCCATAGCCCATAGTTTCTTTTCGCGGTAATCGAAAAACCATGGACTATGGTCTATCGACCATGGACATTTTACAGCCCAAACACCGCCTCTGCCAGCCCGGTTTCATCGGGTGAGTAAGGAAGGGTATAATTCACGTTTAATTCATCAAGTTTTTTACCGGTTGATGTGCCTATAGCAATAACCTGCTGGCCAGGCTGGATCAAATTGCCGGCAAAGTACGCCTCTACATTTGATGGACTTGTAAATACGAGCACTTCGGCGCTACTTTCAGAGGCGTCGTCTTCGAGTATGGTTTCGTATACGGGCAGGTCGATAATTTTTGTATCTGCTGATAAAACCTGCTGGATGCTCCGCAGGGAGTTTTCGGCAGAAGGGAACAATACCGTTGTGCCATTGGCCAGTTTGGCAAACTCTCCTGCAACTTCAGCCGGATCAATGTCGCCGCCAACGTAATCGGCAAAATGACCTTTGCGCCGCAGCATATCTTCGGACCCGCTGCCCATCACACCAAATTTGGTTTTCTTTGGCAACAGCGGTTCAAGATTAAAAAAGTATTCAACAGCATTTTTACTGCTGAAAAATACCCAGTCGATATTTTTTAAGATGAAATTATCAAGCTTTGTAATTACCGGTACCGTGCGGATTAGCGAGCGTGCCTCAATTTCGATCCCGTGTTTTTCCAGTGCCCTGCGGAAATAACTAATTTCGGGAAGATCACGCGAAATGAATACTTTTTTAGGGAACAAACGGTCCTTATCAAAATAGGCAACAATTTTCTCAGGCAACCCCTCTGTGGAGGCTGCTTCTGTAAAAAACCTGTCGGGGAAATCACCACCTTCATCGGCTTTGGATGTAAACACCTGGTACATATCGCCATCTTTGCGGCAATAGCAGCCTAATGGCAAATGACAGCCACCGCCGAATAATTTAAGCACAGTGCGCTCAACTGCCAGTTCTTCGGCAACATTAGCATGGTGCAGCGGCTGCAGTGCATTAAACAGTTCCGTATCTTTTTCGCGTACCTGTATGGCCAATGCGCCTTGTGCAGGCGCCGGTACCAGTTCGGTAGGCGTTAATTCTTCCACATGGAAATCGCTCAGATCCAAACCAAGTCGGCTCACACCTGCTTTGGCCAGCATAATGGCATCGTAATTTTCGCTGCGTAGCTTGTTAACGCGGGTTGGTACATTGCCACGCAGGTCGATAATGTCAAGATCGGGGCGGTATGCCAGCAACTGAGCCTTGCGCCGGTTAGACGAAGTGCCCACAATGCCGCCATATTTTACCGAAAGCTTCTGGCGTACATCCACACAGTCTTTCAGGATCAGCAGCAGTTCCGAAGGGTCTTCCCGTTCAGAAACTGCTGCGATGATGAGTCCCGGTGGATTTTCAGTTGGCAGGTCCTTGTGTGAGTGAACCGCGAGGTCTATGGTACCTGCCAATAATTCTTCTTCAAGTTCTTTGGTGAAAAACCCTTTACCCTCTAATTTATCTAAACTGAGATGAAGGATCTTATCGCCCTGGGTTTTTATGATCTTTAATTCAGCTGTAATGCCGATAGCGGCAAGGCTATCCTGTACAAAATGTGCCTGCCATAGCGCTAAGTCGCTGCCGCGGGTTCCTATAATCAATGTTCTATCCAATTGGCCTAATTATTTGCAAGCGCAAATTTAACTTTTTAACCGAATGATTTAAGGAATAATTGCGGATTGTTAAGAGGAAAGGAGAAAGCAGAAAGGTGAAGGGTAAAAGGTGACAATGATGTGATTGGGGTGGATTTTGGAGTATTGTGAAGATGGCTTTGCGCGATGAGTTTTTGTTTGAACTATGATTTATAGGATTAAGGAATTACAGATTTTTTTAATCATGGGCATCGTGAAATCCTAAAAATCATGGTTCAGACAATCATCAGCCGTTCGCCTTTGTTGGTGTTGTCACCAACAAATTGAAGTTCCCGGGTTTATTTGGATATAACCTGAATTACATGATAGCTTATATTTTTAGAACCAATCTAAAGGTTTCATCTAAATACTTAAGACGCGGGTCTTGTTGGTGACAACACCAACAAGGGCAGAAGGGCAGAATCATGGGCATCGTAAAATCCTATAAATCATGGTTCAGACAGTCAGCCGTTTGTGGGGACACAAACTGCGGGAGGGGACGGCGGGTAGCGTATGAAAATTATCGGGAATGTGCCAAAATCAATTATTGATCAATATATCCTTCGCCATGATCATGGGTACGCTGATATATTTTTTCTCCATGTAATTGATTACTTTTTCAAGTATATCGCGCGATTGCTGGTCCATTCCCTGCACTTCTTCGGCAAAAACGGAATTGATGGCAGTATTGCGGATCTCTTTGATCTTTTCAGGCACCTGGCGCATGGCCAGTTCAATACGGCGCTGTTTCAGCTCCAATATAAAGGCTTCCATGTTTTCGCCGATGATGCGCTCGGCATGACTCAACTCTTCGTAGCGTTCCTGCAAATTTCTTTTGGCAACTTCATTTAATGAATGTACTTCAATAAAGTTTACCGGGAAATTCTTTAGCACTTCGGGGGCGGTATCATTTGGCACAGCCAGGTCCACAATGGTTTTGCGACCGGTTTCGCCGTTTAACAGGGAGGTATAAACTTCGGTAGTAATAATGGGTTCAACGGCCGATGTGCAGGTAATAATAACATCAAAACCGTTTTTATAATCTTTTAAAGCATCCAGCGTATAAGCTTCGCCGCCAAGGTCGGCAGCCATTTGTTTGGCTTTTGACAGTGTACGGTTAAATACAGCGAAGTTTGATAGCTTATGCTTTTGCAGATATTTGGACAAATTCATATTGGTTTCACCTGCGCCTATGATCAGAATGCGGTCGTTGGCGCATAGTTTAAAATCTTTCAGCTTGCGGTAAGCCAGTGAAACCACCGAAATAGGGTTTTTTGAAATATTGGTATGGGTGTAAACTTCTTTGGCTGTTTTTACGATGCAACCCATAAACATGCGCAAACCATCGCCGGTAAGGCCTGCTTCTTTGCAGTTTTCGTAAGCTTTACGCAGCTGGGGCAGTATTTCCTTTTCGCCAACAATTAGGCTTTCGAGCGAGCAGGAAGTACGCAGCAAATGTTCAAGGGCATCTTTGTCTTCATAAATAGAAGCAGCTTCCAAAAAGGCGCAGGCCGAAACGGGGCAAAGGCCCATATTTAAGGCGCTGATAAATTCTTTTGCAAATTCTTTATCAACAACCCTTGGGGTTATCATTACAAATTCAACGCGGTTACAGGTAGCTAAGTAAAAGATCTCTGCTATGCCAAACTGTGTTTTTAAATCATGCAGTTTATCCGTCAGGTTTTCCTGGCAAATTACCAACCTCCCCAATTCCTTCAGCTCAATTTGTTTGTGCGTAAAAGCGATTACTTTTAGATACTTCAAAGTTATTTTAAAATTTGACCCGACAAAAATAACAGGATTAATGGGATGCAGTGTCAAGCCTTTGTCATACAGGTGTATTTAGAACAATTATAAATTAAACCGATCGGGGCTTTATATCGTATATGTTTTGTGAAACGGCGGTTCCGTAAAATATAATATCTTTATCTATGAATAAACTTCAAAAAACAAGCCTCGTTGTACTGGTTGTGTTTTACATTGTAGCAGGTATAAACCATTTTCGGGACCCTTTATCATACATAAAAATCATACCTAGCTATTTGCCTTTCCCCCAGTTTTTAAACCTGGCGGCAGGTTTTTTTGAACTGGTGTTTGCCACGATGCTTGTGTTTTTCAAAACAAGGCAATTAGCCGCCTGGGGGATCATATTAATGCTCCTTGCCTTTTTGCCGGTACATATCAGTATGATAGGCGATGCGCCGGTAAAACTTGGCAACATGACCGTAACGCCGTTTTTGGCATGGATAAGGCTGCTTATTTTGCAACCCCTGCTTATATTATGGGCATGGTGGACGGCAGGCAGGAAATTGTTGGATTGAGTGGTGAGTAGGAAGACGCTATTCTACTCACTTCTCACCACTCACTTATTCACTAACTCACCAAACCGGGGATTATCACTAGCTCATTCGAGTCTTGTTCGTAATTAATGCCGGCAATGTCAAAACCAAAAAGATTCATGAAATCAGCCCGGTAACCTTGCAGGTCGCCAAGCTCAGGTAAATTATCGGTATCGGCCTGCTTCCATAAGGCGGCAACTTCGGCCTGCACATCGTCGCGCATTTCCCAATCGTCCACTCTGATTCTTCCATCACCATCGGTCGGGATCTCTCCGCCGGTATACAAACGATCTTCAAACATGCGTTGCATCTGTTCAATGCAACCTTCATGGAGTCCTTTTGCTTTCATTATCTTATACAATAATGAAATATACAAAGGAATAACCGGGATAGCTGAACTGGATTGAGTCACCAGTGCTTTGTTTACAGAAATTAACGCTTTACCGTTTATAGCCTTCAGCTTTTCATTAATAAGTTTCGCGGATGCTTCCAGGTGATTTTTAGCCATCCCGATAGTGCCCTTACGGTAAACCTTTTCGGTAAGTGAAGGACCGATGTATGAATAAGCAATAGTTAGCGTGCCATCAGCTAATACCCCGGCTGCGGCCAAAGCGTCAATCCACAGGGCCCAGTCTTCGCCGCCCATTACGGCCACGGTATTTGTTATTTCATCGGCTGTAGCCGGATTAATGGCTATCTCTGTAACTATGCCGGTATGAAAATCGACGGTTTTATCACTAAAAACGCCGTCGATAGGCTTGATCACTGAATTATGGATAATACCTGTTGTTGGATTTGTTCTGCGTGGCGAGGCCAGGCTGTAAATAACCAGATCAACCTGACCGAGGTCGGCTTTAATCAGGTCGATTGTTTTTTGTTTTACATCGGCCGAAAAAGCATCCCCGTTAATACTTTTGGCATATAAGCCGGCCTCATGTGCCTGTTGCTCAAAAGCGGCAGTATTATACCATCCTGCGGAAGCAGTTTTACCCTCGGCAGGGGGTTTTTCAAAATAAACTCCTATGGTAGCAGCGCCTGATGCAAATGCACCGGTAATGCGTGATGCCAGACCGAAACCTGTGGATGCCCCTATTACCAGGATTTTTTTAGCACCATTGATGCTTTTTTTTGATTTAATGTAGCCGATCTGGTTTATTACATTCTGCCCGCATCCGTCGGGATGAGCGGTTAAACAAATAAAGCCACGGATTTTAGGTTCAATGATCATAGCAGCTCAACTTTAACAATATATTGGCATAGTTAAGTATTCTTTCGATATATTTCTAAAAAAATCTTTGGAGGTGCTGCCACGTAATCCCATATTTTATATTAAATTTCGGATTGCGATCCCTATAATTATATAAAGTTAATCTAAAACGAGCTGTTTAAAGGTAAGACGATTATTGTAACAGGTCTGGGTAAGCTATCTAAACAACCGGCTTTGGGAATGCCTGTGACAATAGAGGATAGTCGCACATTTATAGGGTGCAAATCATATTGTCGCTAATCTGTTAATTTTGGCTAAAGCCCTTATCTCTTTGTTTACCCTCCCGTCCCTTAAAGGGATGGCAATGAATTGCATGCCATATTACATTCATTGCCGTCGGTTTTAACCGACTGGATAAAGAGGTATCAAAGTAGGGCTTTAGCCAAATTCCGCGAGTTGCATAAGCTAAACAAACAGGTTAGTAGCGACAATATGATTTGCATCCCATTTATAGCAGGTTAGGTATAATTTTTCCCTATTTTTACCTCCGAAGCCAAGACAGATGATAAAAAAACAATATTTCACCATACCCGGCGCCAAAGGCCGCAGTATGCTTATGGACCTAACTTTTGATGATGCCCTAAAAAATGCACCCATGGTAATTTTTGCGCATGGCTTTAAAGGGTTTAAGGATTGGGGCGCGCATAACCTTATGGCCTGGCATTTTGCTGAAAACGGCTATAAGTTTTTAAAGTTTAATTTTTCGCATAACGGCACCACCATCGACAGACCAGCAGAGATTGCCGACCTGGTAAGCTTTAGCGACAACACATTTTCAATTGAATTGCAGGACCTGGAAACGGTGATTGATTTTGTATGCGGAGGCTCTGCTATGCCACCAATATCGACGGTTTACCTTATTGGTCACAGCATGGGCGGGGGCATCTCCATCATAAAAACGGCTGAAGATCCACGCATAAAAAAATTGGTGACCATGGCTTCTATCTCGGGCTTTCGTAATTTATGGCCCAAAGAAATTGAGACCCAATGGCGCTTACAGGGGATTGCCTATTTTTTAAATAAACGTACCGGGCAGCAATTACCATTAAAAGTAGGTGCGCTGCTTGATCTAGATAAAAACCCGGCCCGGCTGGATATTTTAACCAACGCGGCTGCCATCAAACAGCCCTGGCTTCTCGTCCACGGCGATGCCGACGAAACGGTGCCCTTAATTCATGCTGAAGAACTGAAAGCCGCGAACCCAGATTCGCAATTATCGGTCGTCCCCGGTGCGGATCATACTTTTGGCGCTTCACAGCCTTACATTGAAAGTGCAATGCCGCGGCTTTTGCTTGAATTTTGTACACAGGCAATTGCATTTTTTAATAAGACAGTGTAGGAACGTTGGTTGATAAAAGCGGGAGCGATATCAATTCAGCAGAAAATACAGACAACAATAGCATTTACCACCCACCCTTCAACGATATAAAGATCTATGAGTTTAGCCGGCGCAGAAAAGAAAGGGAAGAAATTTCAAAACCCAGTTCCAACTGAAATGAGTGGTTTGGGAATAATGATCCCTATTTTAAAAGAATATATTAATAATAAGGCCGAAAATGTTCCCGGAAAAACAATTGGCCCGTTTAAAACCGATGTTGCAGTGTACCAGGCACCGCCCGCAAGTGGTTTAAGGATTACCCTTGTAGGGCATTCGAGTTTACTAATAGAGATTGATGGCAAGCGGATCCTGACCGACCCCGTTTGGAGCGACCGGGTTTCATTTACGTCACTGTTTGGCCCCAGGCGTTTTTTTCAGCCGCCATTAGCCTTGGATGAACTTCCGCCGCTCGATGCCGTGATCCAGTCGCACGATCATTACGATCATTTGGATAAAGCCACCATTAAGTTTTTTGCAGATAAGGATATTCCTTTTTTTTGTTCACTTGGAGTAGGGAAACATCTCGAAAAATTTGGTATCGCAAAAAACTTCATCACCGAAATGGATTGGGGTGATAGTGTGATGATCGGCAGGGATATAGTGTTAACAGCGACACCCGCAAGGCATTTCAGCGGGAGGGGATTAACGGGCAGAAACGAAACCTTATGGTCGTCGTTTGTAATAAAAGGGCCAAAGCATAATATTTTTTTCGGGGCAGATTCGGGGTGGTTCCCCGGCTTTAAGGAGATAGGTGATGTGTTTGGTCCCTTTGACCTTACGATGCTTGAAATTGGCGCTTACGGCAAATACTGGCCCGATATACATATGGGACCGGATCATGCTTCAAATGCACACCTGGCCCTTAAAGGAAAGCTGCTGATGCCGATCCACTGGGGAACCTTTAGCCTTGCCCCGCATGCCTGGTTTGAACCCATCGAAAGGCTGATTGGCTACGCAAAAGAGAAACATATTGAATTATTTGTACCGGAACCGGGAAAGCCAACAGAAGTGAAGCCCTTCGTATCTGACTGGTGGAAAAAATATTTACCGGAATAGGCAGATTTTAAAGCAAATAAGCCGTACTGGTATATTATAGATCGCGGCCATTTTTATTTTTTTAGCTTTGCATTTGTTTAAGCCATTATGATGAGAATTGCCGTAAATGGATTTGGCCGTATTGGCCGTATTTTTTTAAGAAATATTTTGGACCGCCCCGGCATAACCGTGGTTGCTATAAATGATCTTGCAGATACCCAAACGCTCGCGCATCTCTTTAAGTACGATTCAGTGCATCGCGGTTTTAAGGGAACCGTTGATTTTGATAAAGACAATCTGTATATCAATGGAAAAACCATAAAAGTATTGTCTGAGCGCGAACCTTCTGCGCTGCCCTGGAAGGCTCTTAACATAGATCTGGTTATAGAATCAACTGGTAAGTTTACCTCAAAGCAGGGAGCCATGGGACATTTGGAGGCCGGTGCCGCACAAGTCATTATATCTGCGCCAAGCACTGATAAAAGCGTGCCTACTGTTGTTTTAGGTGTAAACGATGCCCTGGTAGACCTGAAGTCACCCATATTATCCAATGCTTCCTGCACAACCAACAACGTAGCCGCAATGGTGAAGATTCTGGATGATAACTGGGACATTATTGATGGCTATATTACTACCGTACATTCGATGACCGGCGACCAGAGCTTACACGATGCCCCGCATAAAGACCTCCGCAGGGCGAGGGCTGCATCAGGATCAATCATCCCTACGACAACAGGAGCCGCAAAAGCCATTACTGCTATTTTTCCGCATCTCGAGGGCCGGCTTGGCGGGGCGGGTATCCGGGTACCTGTGCTTAATGGCTCGCTTACTGATTTTACCTGTAGCTTAAAGCGGCAACCAACAGTCGAATCTATCAATTCCGCATTCAAAGTAGCAGCTGAAGGCGCAATGAAAAATATACTGGAGTACACAGAAGATCCAATTGTGTCAACTGACATTATCGGCAATACGCATAGCTGCATTTTTGATGCACAGCTTACCTCTATAGTTGGAGGCCTGGTAAAGGTGGTGGGATGGTATGATAATGAGATGGGCTATTCAAGCCGCCTTGCCGACCTGGTGGAGAAGATTAGTTTATTAAGTGAGAGGTGAGTTGTCAGTGGTGAGTCAATGTCGTTTACTTAAGGGGAAAAATATTTAGTTTTTTTATAAACGTTTCATGCCTCACCCTGCCCTCTCCAAAGGAGAGGGTTTTATTGAAGAGCGAAGTTAAAGTCCTCTCCTTTGGAGAGGATTTAGGTGAGGCAAAACTGCCAGAAAGTCTTTAAGTAAACGACATTGAGTGGTGAGTAGTGAATGGTCAGAATCGGATGGGTAGATTTTATTAAATATTGAATACTCACCGTCGGCAATTGACAACTCACTTCTCACCACTCACCACCCACCAAGTCATTTCGAATACACCAATGTAGCCGAAGCAGACATGGATGGATAATTTTTCAGATTATAGTAGCAATAAGAAGAAAAGCTTATCGTATCATCCTTTTTATTAATGAATAGGCTTTGCTCATTTAATGCAGCTTGATTGGAAGAATAAACCTTAAAAAAGGTGAACTGGCGGTGTACATTGATCTTAACCATGCTGACTTTGTTAACTATGGTATCTTTAACAGTTTTCAGGATCACATTATTCAGGTTATCGTCAACCCAGTTTAATGTGGTATTTCCACCTTCGGCAACGGTTGTATAATCAAAGCCGGTGAGCATACTTTTCTTAAAATCTTCAATTAAATGAACGGCGGATGTTTTTTGGTAAGCCTCGGCAGTAAACACTAAGTCGACGTTTTCATTAAACTTTAAAACGAGATTAGTACCGGAAACGTTTGTTGCTACCGCCTGTGCGATAACTTTGTATTTCGCCAGGTGAATAGAATCATCATGGCTTAGTTTCAGCGTTGTATCAGGAGTCGTTTTTGTTGTGCCCCCGGTTGAGGTTGTGGTGGAGGTTGAACCACTGCTATTTTTGGGCTTAACAGTTGATTCTTTGATACAGCCCGCAACCAGGATCACTAAAAAGATTGATAAAAAGAATAACTTCATGACCTGTTTTTTATAGTATTAGAAAACAAGCAATAGTTATGCTAATTTTTAAGATAATTGCAAAAGCGATTAAATCAGCTAAAAAACAGCTTAAGTATAAATTATATAATTGAAAATCAAGGTTGTTTAAAAATTAAAGTAAATAAACAATGGGGAAAACTATTCTCATTTTGGATAACAAACACCAATTTAAAATATGATCAGGTTTATTACAGTTGAAGAAACATTGCCCATACGCAATACTGTTTTGAGAGAAGGAAAACTAAGCCTTGATGAATGCCGGTTCCCGACCGACGAATTAGCGGGCGCCTTTCACCTGGGATATGTTCATGATGGTGAATTAGTTTGTATTGCATCATTTCATCCCCAGCAATATGGCGAATTTAGCGGTATCGGTTACCAGTTACGCGGCATGGCTACTCTTGAAAAATACCGGGGCAAAGGTTTTGGCAACCAGTTACTCAACTTTGGCATAGTTTATCTTCGCGGGCAAAAAGCAAATTACATCTGGTGCAATGCACGAAAAAAAGCGCTCCCATTTTATTTGAATTTAGGTTTTGAGATCATTTCGGCAGAGTTTGAAGTGCCGGTCATTGGTCCCCACTATGTATTGTATGTTAAGATTCAATAATATTTTCATGATTTAAAACACCTTTTTGTTATTTGCGTTCAGAATTTAGAATTAATTGCTGAATTTGGCTGCGCGAAAATTGCTTGAAACAAACATTATGAAGACAATAGATCAAATTAGTTTTGCCGGAAAAAAAGCCCTTATCCGTGTAGATTTTAATGTACCACTCGATAAGGATTATCATATTACTGATGATAACCGGATGACAGCTGCTTTGCCAACCATCAATAAGATTTTAAAAGATGGCGGCGCAGTTATATTAATGTCGCATCTTGGAAGGCCAAAAGGCGGACCTGAAGAAAAATATTCCCTTAAACATCTTGTACCTCATTTGTCAGACCTGCTTGGTCAGAAGGTAGAATTTGCGGATGACTGTATCGGTGCAGAAGCAGTTGATAAAGCAAAGGCTTTAGGCATGGGCGAAGTGCTTTTATTGGAGAATCTTCGTTTTTATAAAGAAGAAGAAAAAGGCGACACTGCATTTGCTGAAAAACTTTCAAAATTAGGTGATATCTATGTGAATGATGCTTTTGGTACAGCACACCGTGCCCATGCTTCAACCGCAGTGATCGCTCAGTTTTTCCCGAATGCAAAGTTCTTTGGCTACCTGATGGCTGCCGAATTAAAGAACGCCGAAAAGGTATTGAATGACGCTGTGAGACCATTCACCGCTATAATGGGTGGTGCAAAAGTATCGGATAAAATAGAATTGATTGAGCGTTTGCTTGATAAGGTAGATAATCTTATTATCGGCGGCGGCATGGCTTATACATTCGCAAAAGCGCAGGGTGGCAGTATCGGTAAATCATTGGTTGAAGATGATAAGCTCGACCTGGCGCTTAGCCTGATTAAAAAAGCAAAAGAGAAAAGGGTGAATTTACTGCTACCGACCGATTCAGTTATCGCAGATAATTTTTCTAACGATGCAAATACAGCTATCGCCCAAAACAGCAGCATCACCGACGGCTGGATGGGTTTGGATATCGGCCCTGATTCAATAGCCGAATTTACCAAAGTGGTTGAAGCATCAAAAACCATATTATGGAACGGCCCGATGGGTGTTTTTGAAATGGCAAAATTTGAGGCAGGCACCAAAGCTGTTGGCGAGGCCATAGTTAAGGCAACCGAAGGCGGTGCATTCTCATTGATTGGTGGCGGAGATTCTGCTGCGGCTGTAGCGAAATTTAATTTAACTGAAGAGGTAAGTTATGTTTCTACAGGTGGCGGCGCCTTGCTTGAATATATGGAAGGTAAGGAATTGCCTGGTGTTAAGGCGATAAATGAGTAAAAAGAATCATTCAAGTCCTCTTCTTTGAAGAACGTGTGAACGTTTAATGGCCGGCCCTGCGGCTACAAACCGAAAGTCATTCCTTGAGACCCCATTTTTGGGGTCTTTTGGTTTTAGCAAGTTAACCTTAATTATTTTTCTGTATTTTCCGGGCCTTATTAGCTCTTTTATTTATTTTATGCAGCAATCACGTGTAAGCGTTTTAGATAGTTTCAGGGCAATTGCCATCTTTTATGTAATGCTATATCACTTTTTCTCAAACAATCCTCCGGTAAATTTTCCGTATGGCGCTACATATGATTACTTTAGAAATGGTACCTACGGCGTTCAGTTTTTTTTTATTATTAGTGGTTTCGTCATTTATTATACGTTAAACAACACCGCAGCTTTTAAAAGATTTTGGGCGAATAGACTCATTCGCCTATACCCTTCAATCGTTATTGTTTCAATTATCATTTTTATAGTTTTTTGCATATATAGTAAATACACTTTTGAAACCCGGCTAATTAAGCTATCCACAAGCTTGTCACTACTCAACCCCGAGATATTAAACGTAATAATCCACCCAACTATTAAATTTAGTTATTTAGATTATTCCAATTGGTCACTTTGGCCCGAAATACAATTCTATTTATTAGCAAGCACCCTCTACTTTTTAAACCCAAAACGTTTTTTTAGAAACTACATCATCGTTTCATGCATTTGTATTTTATACCGCATAGTTATCCTGAATACATTTTTAGGAAGCAATATTTTACATTGGCACTTGCCTGTTGAATTATTTAGTTTTTATCAAAATTGGTTCGATACCCTATTAACGCTGCCCACTTACATTACTTATTTCACCCTGGGTGTTTGCTTCTATGAACTATATAAAAACAAAACCAACTTCGTAAAAAGTAACTTGTTCATATTTTTTTACATCGCCATAATATTTTCAATTGAGCTGCACGCCGTTGGCGGCGATCAAAAAATAATTCTGGTTGCGATGCTGCTTTTATTTATTTCACTCGTTTACTTTCCAAAAATGCTGCGGTTTTTAGATACCCCTATTCTTAATAAAATCGGTGTTGCATCGTATTTTATTTACTTGATACATCAATACATAGGGTTAATTTTAATACAGAATTATAGCCATTTTTTCAAGCCTCACTATTTCATATTTACGCTACTGATGATAGCGGCGTTTTGCATGATTGGAATTTGGTACACTCAAAATGTCGATAAAAAAATTATTAAATATTTGAGGAGAAAATATACCGCACCTTCTTAATGTTGATTTTCCGGAAACGAAGTTCTTTCGGGATGGAATATCAAGTCAGCCAATTTATTTAAGACCGCTCCAGCGAATTTAGTTCAAGCTCCCTTTGGGGCTTATATCAAGACACTTGTTGGTCAGATGGCAGAATCAACTCCTTCGTAACGATTTTGTGAGACACTCTATTTGAGTTGTCTTTTTTGTTTTATTCCGTAGCTTTAAAAATTAATCGTTTTATAATATGAAGAAACTCATACTTTCAGCTATAAGCTTAATCCTTTTAGCATTTACCGCAATTGCTCAGCCCGGACAGGGAAATAACCCCGATGCCGCCTATGTAAAAGACAATTACGTAAAATACGAATACCAGATCCCGATGCGGGATGGTAAAAAGCTGTTCACTTCGGTTTATGTGCCGAAAGATCAGTCGAAAAAGTATCCTATTATGATGGACCGCACGCCCTATAGCGTTGCACCATACGGGACGGATAAATATAAAGGCAGCCTTGGCCCATCATCCTTGTTTTTACATGATGGCTTTATTTTCGTTTACCAGGATGTGCGCGGCCGCTGGATGAGCGAAGGCATATTCGAAGAAATGACGCCCGAAAAAGAGGTGCATAAAACCAATAATGATGTTGATGAAGGTACAGATACCTATGATACCATCGACTGGCTGATAAAAAACGTTCCGAACAATACAGGTAAGGTTGGGGCCTGGGGCATATCCTATCCCGGTTTTTTTACAACCACCTGCCTGCTTAGCCGCCACCCTGCTTTGGTAGCTGCTTCACCCCAGGCACCGATGTCTGATCTTTACCGCGATGATGCGTTTCATAACGGCGCATTTCAACTGGTTGCAAATTTTGACTTTTACCCGGGCTTCACCAATCGCCAGGATGATAAGCCCACACAACGCCGTGGCGGTCGTTTTGATTTTGGCACCGAGGATGGCTATGAATTCTTTTTGAAAATGGGCTCCATGAAAAACACAAATGATAAATATTATAAAGACACCATCCGTTTGTGGAACGAGATGCTTGATCATCCTGATTACGATCAGCATTGGAAAGATCGTAATGTATTACCCCATCTGCACGATATTAAAACCGCCGTATTAGTTACCGGCGGCTGGTATGATGCCGAGGATCTTTATGGTGCCATCAATACCTATAAAACATTGGTAAAGAATAACCCGTCGACCCCAATTTATTTCACCATGGGCCCATGGGTACATGGTGGATGGTCACGCGGTCCCGGCGATCATTTGGGTGACGTTGATTTTGGCGGCGCAACCGGGCCTTTCTATCGCGAGAAAATTGAATTCGCTTTCTTTAGCCACTATTTAAAAGGCACAGATGGAGATATTCCAAAAGTTTCTGCTTTCGAAACAGGGAAAAACCAGTGGAAAAACTATAACGTTTGGCCCCCAAAAGAAGCGGAAGACAAGAATTTGTATTTATTACCAGGTGGTAAATTGTCGTTTAATGCGCCAAAGAGTGAAGTTAATACAGCAGATGAATTTATATCAGACCCAAATAAACCGGTACCCTTCATCAGCGGAATAGCTATTGACCAGAAAAGAGAATACATGACAGGCGATCAGCGTTTTGCCGAACGCAGGCCGGATGTGGTCACCTATCAAACTGATGTGCTGGATAAGGATATTACTCTTGCAGGAAATACCTGGGCCGATTTGAAAGTATCAACTACGGGTACTGATGCTGATTGGGTAGTTAAAGTGATAGATGTTTATCCTGATTCGGCCAAAGACAATCAGTTTACAGCAAAAGACACGCACATGGCACATTACGAGCAAATGGTGCGCAGCGAGGAGATGCGCGGCAAGTATCGCAATGGGTTTGATAAGCCGGAACCATTTGTGCCCGGTAAAATAACCCCGGTAAATTTTGAGCTCCAGGATATATTGCACACCTTTAAAAAGGGTCATAAAATAATGGTGCAGATCCAAAGCTCAAGTTTTCCGCTTATTGATCGCAACCCGCAGGTGTTTGAAGATATTATGAAAGCTAAGGATACCGATTTCAAAAAGGCAACCCATAAAGTTTATACCTCAAAGGCGCATCCAAGTTATTTAAAAGTAAGAGTAATGGCGGCAGACTAAGTTTGTGGTGTTCTCATAGGCAATTGTGGGGCGTTTTTACCTTACAATTGCCTGTCAAAACAATTTGCGGATCACCAAATCATTTTATAATGCTATCCTAATCCATAGGCTTTTAAATTATTCTCATATTTGTTGCCATGGTTAACATCTGTTTAGTTGAAGACGAACAAAAGGTTGCTGCCTTTATTTGTAAAGGGCTGGAAGAGCAAGGCTATAAAGTCAAGGCAGCTAAAGATGGTTTCACAGCAAAGTCATTACTGCAAACCGATGAATTTGACCTGCTGATACTTGATGTGATGCTACCCGATATAAACGGCATCGAATTATGCCGCCAGATAAGGTTGACGGATACCCAAACACCTATTTTAATGCTCACTGCCCTTGACCAGGTACACAGTAAGGTTTCAGGATTAAAAGCCGGGGCCGATGATTATCTTGTAAAACCTTTTCATTTCAGTGAGTTACTTGCACGCATCGAAGCATTGCTGAGAAGAAAAAATAGCACGGCTTCCCAGGACCACATACTGGCTTTTGACGATCTGAAATTAGATACCTGGAGTAGCATAGCTGAACGCGCCGGGACCCAGATCACGTTAACAGCCAAAGAATTTACATTGCTTGAACTCTTTTTGCGCCATCCAAACAAGGTACTATCACGAGAATACATAGCCGAACAGGTGTGGAAAATTGATTTCGATACAGGTACAAACTTCATTGATGTGTATGTAAATTATTTGCGCAATAAAATTGAAAAAGGTTTTAAAAACAAGTTGATTCACACGGTTATCGGGATGGGCTATATTTTAAAAAGCGAACGATAAGCCGATTTCACACCAAAACCAATGTGCTGGTTTTAGCCTTCTTATCCAGTGAGCCCTTTAGATCAATTGATCAATGGCATTCATGACCAAAAACTATTAAAAAGAGTAAACATAAGATGATAATTACAAATGCAAGCCGGTAAACAATCATGCTTGTTTTACGTTTGTAATCATCAGTTTTCCTTTTTTTGTCAAAAAATTTAATAGTAATCCAATGTCAGAAGCAAATTCTAATCCCGCTCTAATCACATTCTAAATTTTTTTTAATTTGAGCCAATAAAGTAATTTAACTTTGCCGGGTCAAATTAAAACCATGTTCCAAAAAGTTTGCTGCACTTTCTTATTTTTACAAATAGTGCTTACTGGCACCGGGTTTTCTGCTCACGCACAAGGCCCGGTGAGCGATACCTTAAGGTTAAGCATTAAACAAGCGGAAGATCAGTTTTTAAAAAACAATCTTCAACTCATCATCCAGCGTTATAGTATTGATAACGCCAGCGCACAAATAATTACTGCCAGGTTATTTCCTAATCCCGATTTTAGTTTCTCAAACGGTATTTATGCTAATAATACAACCAGTGGGCCTGCGTCAAGCGAGAAATCGTTTAGTATTTCGCAGCTTTTTACTACTGCCGGTAAGCGGAATAAAAATATTCAACTGGCTAAAATAAGTGTCGACCAGGCAAAATATCAGTTTTTTGACCTGCTCCGGACATTAAAATTTACACTAAGGAGTGATTTTTATAGCATTTATTTCCAGGAACAATCTGCAAAGGTGTATGATGAAGAGATCAATTCGCTTGCAAAAACTTTAGCGGGTTTTAAAGAACAATACAAAAAGGGGAATATCGCCGAAAAAGAAGTACTGCGCATCCAATCACAGCTTTACTCATTGCAGGCCGAATATAATAATCTGCAAGCGGGGATTGATACAGTGCAAAGTGAATTTAAATTACTGATTAAAACACCGCCAAATACTATTGTTGAACCGGTAGTTAATTATGACCTTGACGGGAAGGACCTTGTAGCTGCTATGCCCTATAAAAAGTTGCTTGATTCGGCCTATGCCAATCGTTATGACCTAAAATTGGCAAAAACCAATCTTGATTACAGCAACTTAAACCTGCAGCTTCAAAAAGCAACCGCGGTACCCGATTTTTCACTATCGCTCAATTATGATAAGCTTGGCAGTTACGGAACCAACTTTTTGGGTGCCGGCGTTGAATTTAACCTGCCTTTTTTTAACCGGAACCAGGGTGGTATTAAACAGGCCCGGATTGCCATTGACCAAAGCAAGGTACAATTGCAAAGTCAACAGGACCAGGTGGAAAGTGACCTGGCCACCAATTTTAAAGGCGCCCTGCGACTTGAGAAATTATCAAACAGCTTCGATCCGCAGTTTAAAGCTGATTTTACCCATCTGATACAGGAGGTTTTTAAAAACTATGAAAAAAGAAATATCAGTTTATTAGAGTTTCTTGATTTTTATGACTCGTATAAGACCAATATTTTACAGTTAAACACCCTGCAACTTAACCGCATTACGTCTCTCGAACAGCTTAATTATGTTACCGGGACTCCTTTTTTTAATCAATAACCAAAGCATGACCATGTACGCTAAATATAAAATATTCTCAATTGTTCCCGCCTTTTTCGTGTTAGCTTTTACTTTGCAAAGCTGCCATCATGCCGATGAAAACAAGCAAAAAGACACCAGGTTCCAGGTGACCGATAGTTTGTTAAATAATGTAATAATTGATACCGTAAAGGAAGCAAGCGCACTTTCGCAAATTACCTTAACCGGCAGTATTGCACCTGATGAAAATAAAATGGTGAAGGTCTACCCCATGGTTAGCGGGGTGGCCCAGGATGTACACGTGCAGCTTGGTGATGTTGTTCAAAAAGGACAAACTCTTGCTATTTTGAAAAGCGCAGAAATGGCTGGTTATACCAAAGACTATATTTCATCGGAAGCTGACATCAGGAATACCCATCGTATTTTGGAATCAACACAGGATCTGTACAAAAGCGGCCTGGCTTCGCAAAAAGACCTGGAGCAAGCGCAATCCGACTATCAAAAAGCTGTTGCCGAAGGCAAGCGGGCATCCCAGGTAATACAGATCAATAAAAGTAATGAAAACGGATATGAAGTTAAAGCGCCTTTGTCTGGCTTTGTTGTAGAAAGGAATTTGACCAATAACACCCAGGTGCGGGCCGATAATGGGCAAAACATGTTTACCATTGCCGACCTTTCAACAGTGTATGTGCTTGTTAACGTTTATGAATCTGACATTGCCAAAATTCAAACAGGAGACCCTGTAAAAATCACAACCTTATCATATCCGGATAAAGTTTTTGATGGTAAAATAGACAGGATCAATAACATGCTTGATCCGGATAACAAAGTGATGCATGCCAGGGTCACCATTCAAAACCCCGGTAATTTACTTAAACCGGAAATGTTTGCCAACATCCTGATTAAGGCAAAATCGGGTGAAAGCCTGCCTTTTATTAACACCAGCGCACTGGTATTTGATAACGATAAAAACTACGTGGTAGTGATTGACAGCAGTAAAGCTAAGGTGCATATTCAGCGGGTTGAAATTGCCAAAACTGTTGAGGACAGGGCCTATATCAGCAAAGGCTTAAAACCCGGCGACCGCGTTGTAGCCTCGAGGCAGGTGTATTTGTTTGAATCGCTTAAAGATTGAGTGTGATTTCGGAATTTTGATTTCGAATTTTAATTGAAACCGTTGAATAACATTAAAAAATAAATCCGATCCGCACAGTGGCAGACCGGGTTTCGAAATAAAAACATGAACAGGTTTATAAAAAATATTCTTTCTTTCGCACTAAAAAACAGGTTTTTTATATTCTTTGTCACAGCCCTGCTGGCTGTTGCGGGTTATATAAGTTTCAAAACCATCAGCATTGATGCTTTTCCGGACGTTACCAATACTTCGGTAATTATCATCACTCAATGGCCGGGAAGAAGCGCTGAAGAGGTGGAAAAATTTGTTACCCGCCCTATAGAACTTGCAATGAACCCGGCGGAAAAGAAGGTGAGCGTAAGGTCTTCATCCCTGTTCGGGCTTTCAGTAGTTACGATAACTTTTGACGACGATGTTGATTACGCCTTTGCGCGTTTGCAGGTAAACAACCACATTGGCGAGGCAAATTTGCCGGATGGTGTGAACCCCTCTATTGAGCCACCCTATGGTCCGACGGGCGAAATCTACCGGTTTACATTGACGAGTGACAAAAGATCAGTACGTGAACTGACGACCATTGAAAACTGGGTTGTTGACCGCGAGATCCACGCTGTGCCTGGAGTAGCTGACCTGAATAGTTTTGGGGGCGAGGTAAAAACCTACCAGATCACTGTTGACCCGGAGAAAGCCGTGCAATATAATGTTACGCCATTGCAGCTGTACGATGCGGTTTCGAAAAGCAATGTGAACGTAGGCGGTGATGTTATCGAACAGGCCGGACAGGCTTATGTGGTGAGGGGTATCGGATTACTTAATGATATCGGTGAGATAAAAAATATAGTTATTAATAATGTTAAGGGCACACCGATTTACGTGAAAACAATAGCGGCGGTAACTGAGTCGGCATTACCCCGCCTTGGGCAGGTAGGGCGCGACAGGGACCCCGATGTGGTTGAAGGTATCGTTGTTATGCGGAAGGGTGAGAACCCAAGTGTGGTAATAAAAAACCTTAAATTAAAGATCAATGAACTTAATAATAAAATATTACCCGATGATGTTAAAATAAAAACGTTTTATGACCGCGAAGATCTTGTGAATTTTGCGACCCATACGGTGCTGCATAATATGGCCGAGGGCATAATTTTCGTAACCGTTCTCGTATTCCTTTTTATGGCCGATTGGCGGACCACGCTCATTGTATCGCTGATCATTCCGCTGTCTTTATTATTTGCCTTTATTTGTTTAAAGTTAAAAGGGATGTCGGCCAATCTTTTATCCATGGGCGCTATTGACTTCGGGATCATCATAGATGGAGCGGTAGTAATGGTGGAAGGGATCTTTGTAGTACTTGACCACCGCGCGAAGGAGGTGGGAATGTCAAATTATAATCGACTCAGTAAATTGGGGCTGATAAAAAAGGCCTGTATGGTGAATGGTAAAGGCATATTCTTTGCCAAACTGATCATTATTACCGGTCTGCTACCCATTTTTAGTTTCGAAAAAGTTGAAGGTAAAATGTTCTCGCCACTGGCATGGACGCTGGGTTTCGCCTTATTAGGTGCGGTGATCTTAACATTTACATTCGTTCCGGCTTTGGCCAGTGTATTGCTGAATAAGAATGTCAAAGAAAAGCACAATATTTTTGTTGAATTTATTACCCGCAATGCCATGCGGTTTTACTCGGTTTGTTTTAAGGGCAGGAAACTGGTTTTCCCGCTTGCCATGGCAGCATTGGCTGTCAGTTTGTTTTGTTTTACGTTTTTAGGAACTGAGTTTTTGCCCGAGCTGAACGAGGGTGCAATTTACGTTCGTGCGACCGGTCCTTTAAGCATATCATTAAATGAATCGGTTAAACTGGCCAATGAAATGCGTAAGGTCTTCAAAAGCTTTGACGAAGTAAAACAGGTAATGTCGCAGACCGGGCGGCCGAATGATGGTACCGATGCTACCGGTTTCTACAACATTGAGTTCCATGTGGATATTTTCCCGCAGGAACAATGGAAAGGAGGGGAAACCAAAGAAGAGCTGATTAACCGGATGCAGGAAAAGTTAAAGTACATCCCAGGTATCGATTTAAACTTCTCGCAGCCGATATCTGATAACGTTGAAGAGGCGGTATCGGGTGTGAAGGGTTCCATCGTTGTAAAACTGTTTGGCGACGATTATAAATTTATCGAAAAAAAGAATCAAACGATAGATTCAATTTTGAAAGGTGTTAAGGGCATTGAAGACCTCGGTATAATGCACAATATGGGGCAGCCGGAATTGCAGATTGACCTTAACCAGCAAAAAATGGCGCAATATGGCGTAACTGCAAATGATGCAAATGCTGTAATTGAGATGGCTATTGGTGGTAAAGCTGCAACCCAGATTTACGAAAGCGAAAAGAAATTTGATCTTAGGATACGTTATCCCGAAAACTTCCGGAACAACCAGGAAGCTATCGGCGACTTGCGGGTACCAACCCTGAATAACAATACCGTACCACTGCGTGAAATTGCCAGTATTAAAAAAATCACCGGCATAAGCATGATCTACCGTGACGACAATATGCGTTATGGAGCCATTAAATTCTCTATCCGTGGCAGGGACATGGGCAGCACCATTAAAGAAGCTCAGGATAAGGTAGATGAGCAGATAAAGTTGCCAAAAGGGTACTCCCTTCAATGGGCCGGCGATTTTGAAAACCAGCAGCGTGCAACCAAAAGGCTTAGCCAGGTGGTGCCCATCAGTTTGCTTATCATCTTCTTTATATTATTCATCCTGTTTGGAAATTTCAGAGACTCACTCCTTGTGCTTAACAATGTTCCGTTCGCTATTATGGGCGGAATCTTAGCGCTATTGGTAACAGGTGTTAACTTTAATATCTCCGCAGGTATTGGCTTTATTGCACTTTTTGGCATTTGCGTGCAAAACGGTGTGATACTGATCACCAAGTTCAAAAGCAATATTATGGAATTAAAGCACCATACCGCCTGGACATCCTTCGCCATAGCTATAAAAGCCGGGGTTGAAGACCGCTTACGTCCGGTGGTAATGACCGCGATGATGGCGGCTATTGGTTTACTGCCTGCTGCTTTATCACATGGTATTGGTTCCGAAGCATCGAGGCCATTGGCAATTGTAGTGATCGGCGGCCTGATCACTAATACGGTATTTAACCTTTTTGTTTTCCCGATAGTATTCTTTTGGTCGTACAGGAAACGTGTTGAAAGCGGCGTTGTGAGCAGGATCTGATCCGCTTGGCTGTGATACCTTTGTAAATACATAGCTGCCGCAGGCATAGCAACTGCAAACGCCTGTGGCAACTACATTTTCGGGTCTAAACTTAATAGTAAAACAGGATCTGTTAAGTGTGTTTTTTGGAGACTTTCTATCCCGGGAAATTAATTCAAAAAACTAAAACCGATTGAGCAATGAAGCTGCAATATGTATAATTATTGAGTAACCCATGTTTTCGAGCCTCAAGGCCAGTTGTTTTTGGGAACGGTAGGAAACGATCTCGCCAGTCAGGCCTTTCAACGGGCCGGCTTTAATTATTACCTTTTCCCCGGGTTGAAGGTTCTCTTCGGTTATTTCCAACTCAAAAGGGCTCGCCATCACCAATTTTAGCTCGTCAATTTGCCGCTGCGGCATTGATGCAACTTTACCCGAAAAATATATAAACCTCGATATCCCTTTCGTCATCAACACTTCTGTTTGCTGATGTTCTTTAATATGCACAAATAGGTCTGACTTAATAAAAGGTTCTTCTATCCATTTCTTCCTGTCGCTCCATTGCTTGAGTTGCCTGTGCAAGGGCAAATAAGTTTCAAACCCTTTATTTGTTAATGCCTGGCAAGCTTTTTTTTCGGCGCGGGGATTTGTATAAACAGGGTACCATTTATTGGTATCATTATTTGAATTCAAAGCCATAACTTACCCGGAACACGTTATCTTTTGAACAATCGCCTGATATCCCACCATTTCTTTTCTTTCTCATCTACATAATAACCGGCGCTCTCATATCCACTAAAATCAGAGTAATAATAGTACCTGTTGCCATAATTTTCCCCTGTAAATTTAGTTGTGTAATATCGTGAATGCAACAGATCTTCGGCAAAAGCATTAAGTACGATTACCGTATTATCCAAATGATATTCCTGGGCAATGCGCTGCGGAACAGTAGCCGCATAGAATTTTGATTTTCCCGACCGTATTACAAACAAGTTAATATCACTCATTCTTATCAAAGGTATCGCGTCTGAAACTAAGCCTATCGGTGCCGTATCAATCATAATAATTTCATACCGTTCCTTAAGCCAGGCAATTAATCCGATCATTCTTTCTGAATGTAATAATTCGGAAGGATTAGGTGGAACAGGTCCGGAGATAATAAAATCAAGATTATTTTGAGCTGAATGCATGATAATATCATCCATTTCGCATTGATTTGCCAGGTAATTGCTTAACCCAATATCATTTGGAACATGAAAAGTTTTGTGCAGTTTAGAACGCCGAAGGTCAGCCGCTATCAATATCACTTTTTTATCAATAAGTGATAGCGTACTTGATAAATTAACCCCAACAAATGACTTTCCCTCGCCGGCAACCTCTGATGTAATACAAATAATTTTGCTCTTTTTTTCCGATGCCAGGAAGCTCAAATTGGTTCGTACCGACCGAACAGATTCGGCAAAAATAGATTTGGGCTTGCTTATCGCTAATATTTGTGAACTAAACTCATCAATCTTTTCAGGGAATTTCCTTATAACCCCAATAATTGGAATAGTTGTAAGGCTTTCGATGGTTTCCTTATCATAAATATACGGGTTTAATATCCTTATAAGAATGATTAAGCCTAAACCTATGGCCAATCCAAAAATCAGCGCAGACCTGCGGATACTGTGTTCATCCGGGGACACCGGACTATAGTTTGGCTGTACTGGGTCAATAATTGTTGCGCCGGGCAATATCCCTGCAGTGCTGATCTGTGCATCCAATTTTTTTTCCGATAAAAAGGAATAAACCTTATCGTTGACCTCAAAATCACGTTGTAAACTAACAAGATCGCGCTGGGCAGCTGGCATTTCTGATATTTGCTGATTTATCGGAGCAAGCTGCTTATCTAAATAATCTATCTTGGTTTGAATTTGTGAGATAGATAAATCTGTAGAATTTAACGCGTCATTTTTTATACGTAATATTTGCTGGTTTAAGTCGAGTATCGGTTGAGAGTTATTATTGTACGTTTTTAGCAATGAATGTTTCTCAATAAGCAAATTATTCAGGCTCATAATGAGTTGATTTAATTGCTCATCGACGATCCCGCCGAGGTTAAAATTCAGGTTCGTATTATCTTTTTCAGTTGCTATATCCTGTTTAAGCTGCTTCAGGGCAATTAACTGCATCTTTAATAAAGAACGCTGTCCTTCTATGTCTTTCGCTTTACCAATAGCCAGATCTGCAGCCGAACTAACGTCCATCATTTTTTTACTCTGCTTATATTGTGCTATTGAGTTTTCCGACCCCCTAACTTCACGCGAAAGAAACTCTAATTGCTGATCAATAAAATCAATCATGTGCGAAGCCGACAGCGTACGTTGCCTGTGATCATAGTTCAGGTATTCTTTCATGATCGCATTTAAAACGTCAGCTGCAAATTGCGGGTTCGAATCAACCTCCTGCAGCGATATAATGTTTGAATTTTTTGCGGTTTCGCTGGTATGCAATCCTCCCCTTGCCCTTCCAACAAAATCCTCCACAGAATTAAGTTTAAACAGGTAAGCTTCTGTTTTTTGCATATCCCCTGGATATTTTATACTGAATGATGTTGGCCCGATTGTAAATGGAACATTATAATTACATGTATTTTGAACGCGTTTTCCCCCTATATTATAACTGATACTAAAAATGCTTTTGTTAATCGGTCTAAACGTAATAAAGTCATGAAAAAAGTCTAAGGTGTCAAATTTAACAAGCTGAACGTCAAGTGGTTTTTCAGGGTACAATTCACTTGTCCGGTTAAGTACACGGCCAACAATATAAAAACTGATCCGGTAGTCAAGATGTCTGATAGCGTTTAAAAGCAGGGGGGTGCTTTGCAGAACAATTGTTTCGCTCTGGACCCTTGATGCTGAGTTACTTTGGGTGACTGTGTTTGTTATGCCGCCGAAATCCGGTATTTCAGATTTTTTTTCTTCAAACTTCATGGTCCCCGGAGTGGTCATGTAGGTTTTGGGAGTGTACCATAAATAAACATTGGCCACTATCATACAAATTACAACAGACCCTGCTATCCAATACCAGCGACTTAAGAGTATTTTGGCAATCTTAAAATAATCAATCTCCTGGTTGGGCAGTTTGTGCGGAGTTTTATCTGTTTCTTCCATTTACTTACGAACAAGCGTAAAGATAATTAAAGCGGTGTTAAAAAAGAGCAATAGCGGCTGCACTATGTTGGATACATTTTGCAGATTATCATTTCGTGTAGCCCTTTTATTTTGGGCGACATAAATTATATCACCGCTTTGAAGTATATTATTCGGATCATTTATTGATCCAATATCATTGAGGTCAACTTCGGTTACTTTGGGGTTCTTTTCAGTTCCCCTTATTATTTTTATATTTTTTTCGTTTGCCTTGTCTGTGAGGCCCCCGGCTTGCCCAATCATTTCAACCAAAGTTGTTTTGTCTTTGATTAAAGTATAATTCCCCTGGCTCTTTATTTCACCCAGTATAGTTATTTTCAGGTTCACTATTTTCAGCTCAATAATAGGGTCTTTCAGCAGATTTTTCCGATACAGATCTTCAACCAGTTTTTGTGCTTCTACCCTGGTAAGTCCGGCAACCTGGAAACGGCCCAGGGCAGGCAAAGCAACTGTTCCATCTTCTTCAACCTGGAAGGTTTGGCCCTGAGAGGCATTGCCTCCCGCAGTATTGGCGTTAACAGGGGCATCATTTACGATATATTTTATATCCTGCAGGTTTCTTATCTGCAACAGATCCTGCGATTTAATACGGTAAGCATTAACAACCTCAGCCCTTTTTTGCGATGAGGTATCGGAAAATGACTTTTTTTCCTGAAAAAGCGCCTGGTACTGCTTATTGGAGCATGACGTACAAATAAAAAATGTTGCTAAAATCAGGTATAAAAAGTTTATTTGACGCATATACACATCAGTTCTGTTTGCTGTTGATTAAATTTCGTTCTGCTTGTTATTTATAAATTATGTAACGCAGTCAAAATTACATAATTTTGCGACGATAAACATTGTCTTTTTGCTATAAGGTGCCGGATTTGAAAATTTCTTTGATAACTGTGTGTTACAACGCCGAAAGTACCATAAAACAATGCATCCAATCAGTTATCAGTCAAAATTTCGGGAACCTCGAATATATAATTATAGACGGGGGGTCAACTGACAATACGGTTCGGTATATAAATGAGTATAAAGACAGCATTCACCTTTTTTTATCAGAACCGGACAAAGGAATTTATGATGCCATGAATAAGGGCATTAAAATGGCTTCCGGCGATATTGTGGGAATGCTTAATGCAGATGATTATTTTGCTGCTGAAGATGTTTTAAGTACGGTCGCCGATGCATTTACAAAACAAGATGCCGGTGTAATTTATGGCGACCTTGATTATGTAAACGCACAGGGTAATGTTTTTCGCAAATGGCGTTCAGGGCATTATTCAGCCGGTAAGTTTAACAGGGGGTGGATGCCTCCGCATCCCACTTTTTACTGTAAACGGGATTTATTTTATCAATTTGGCTTTTACAGCCTCGAATATGGAACCGCTGCGGATTATGAGTTGATGCTAAGATTTATGCATCTGAACAGAATTAAGGCTTTTTATATAAAAAAGGTATTAATTAATATGAAAATTGGTGGAATAAGCAACAAAAGTTTTCGCAACCGCGTAAAAGGGTTAATGTTTGATTTAAAGGCGATGCGTAATAGTGGAATCTCTCTTCCGATTATAACACTTATACGAAAGCCATTACGTAAGATCAATCAATATTTCAACTAAAAACGATATGTTGATATGTTGATAAGAAAGTATTTTAATAATTGTTTAATGTTAGTTAATTGCGGCACCCGGTAAATTATTGAAAACGACTATCCCCCAAAGTATAAATTAATGATGGAACTAATACATAACTATACAATTATCTATTACATATTTATAGTAGTATTCTCCATCCTGATCACATCATTTGCCATTCCTTCAATTTTACACGTTGCCCGCTTCCGCCATTTATATGATGATTTGGGCCACTTCAGGAAAACGCATGATCATGGGATACCCCGCCTTGGCGGTGTTGCTATTTTTGTTGGGTTTACCATAACTTCCTTGTTATTCTGCATGATCGATAAGTCGTTACCAATCAATTATTTACTGACAGGTTGCATTATGATATTTGCAATGGGTTTAAAAGACGATCTTTCCGGTGTACACTCGAGCACGAAATTTTTAATACAATTGATTGTATGTGCCATCCTGGTGGTATTAGGAAATATCCGGCTAACCAGCATGTATGGCGTTTTCGGCATATATGACCTCAGTTATTTTCCCAGCATCGGTATCTCCATTTTAATAATTTTAGTTATCGTTAACGCTTTCAACTTAATCGACGGGATTGACGGTTTGGCAGCCACAACAGATATTGTTGCCAATGTAGCGTTCGGCGCTTTATTCATCTATATTCATCAATATGAACTGGCAGCTGTTTCATTAGCCATGGCGGGTGCGATTATTGGCTTTTTACGGTTTAATTTAACTCCTGCAAAAATATTCATGGGCGATACAGGTTCCTTACTCATCGGACTTATTTCGGCGGTGATGGCATTGAAATTTATCGAAACCAGCAGAGTAGTAAACGGAAAATTGCCTGAAATTTATTGCGTGCCGGCTTTAACATTTGCAATTTTAATAGGGCCAATATTTGATACCGCAAGGGTTTTTGTTGTTCGTATTGCAAGTGGCGTTTCGCCATTTACTGCGGACCGCAATCATATTCATCACCGCATGTTAAAACTTGGTTTTAATCATCTGCAAACCACGTTGATATTAACAAGCATCAATATCGCATCTATTGCAATGGTACTTTTGTTTAAGAATTACGGAAACTCCATTCTTATTGTAATGATTATTGCTGTTTCCCTTGTCTTTAACTGGATGATCACATTTTTTATCCGCTCAAAAGAGCGCGAAAGTTTGGCACTTCGTAATTTATTTGTGTAAACTCATACTGTACTACGCTTTTCTTTTAACTGCAAGATCTTTTAAAAACGGCGGTCAAAAACACGCGGCATTCCAATTTACTTATTGCTATTTCCATTACATTTAATGATCCACAAGTTTGTTTGTTGGTTAAATGTATTTAGTCTCCAAAACGTGATAAAAATCTTCGCGCTAAACTCATTTAGCCCAACAAACAATTTAATTTTTTTTCCGGTTAAGATTAATTGCCGAATAATTTAAACTTTAACGACCCTGATTTGTTGTAAAAATGGTAGATCATAAATGGTTTATGATCACTTTTAAACAAATACCATTTTATGAAAATTCAAATAGTGTTACCGGTGATACTACTTATGGCAGCAACGCTAACCCAGAGTTGTGTCAGTAATAAAAAATACGCCGAATTACAGTCAAGCTATAACAAATCAATTGATACCAACCGCAACCTGATGCAAAGCTATCAGGTTACGCAGCAGGAACTGGCTGGGGCAAAGGTTCGGGTGCAAAGTCTGGAAGAACAGATCGCATCAGCGAAATCAAACACCGCGGCGTTACAGCAAGCACTGGATAAATGCCTGGCAGGCGGCAACCAGGGAAATGTAAACATTGCTAAGCTGGCCGACCAGATCACCGCATCTGATAAATACATCCAGCACCTGGTTGACTTGAAAAACAAAAGCGACTCGCTCAACCAGATATTAACCACCAATCTTACGCGCTCCTTATCTGCCGACGAAATGAAAGATGTGGATGTAAAGGTGCTCAAAGGTGTGGTTTATATCTCACTTTCGGATAATATGCTTTACAAATCAGGCAGCTATCAAATTTCTGATAAAGCGGGCGCAACATTGAGCAAAATAGCCAAGATCATTAAGGATTATTCAACGTATGACGTGTTGATTGAAGGCAATACCGACAATGTACCAATCTCACAGGTAAACATCCGAAACAACTGGGATCTGAGCGCCCTAAGGGGATCGTCAGTAGTGCAGGCATTGCAAAACACCTATGGCGTTGATCCCAAGCGTTTAACCGCAGGTGGCCGGGGTGAATATAATACTGTGGCAGATAATAGCTCAGATTTTGGGAAATCACAAAACAGGCGTACAGAGATCATTATAACCCCTAAGCTCGATCAGTTTATGACGCTTATCGGGAAATCCCCGCAGTCGGGGAATTAAAGATGTAGCGTAAGTTTATTCTTTCAAGGCAGAGCCCTTTCTTAAAAAGAAGGGCTCTGTTTATGATATTCCGCCTACCCGATCTAATCCCGTTATTGATTTCAGCTTTACCATACCTCCAGCTGGCCCGGCGGTTTGTGCCCTGTAAATAATTGTTTACATTCGTACTTTAGGGAACCCCGGATGCTTAATAAAATCAACGCGAATTCTGGTTAAAATACCAATGAGAAAGCACGCTAATTACACGCTTCTAAAGATGAACAAGGGCATCTCTAAATTTAAGATTATTGCGGTTCTTAGTTTGTTATGTCTTTCGTTTTCGTGCAAAAAAAATGCACCACATACCAACTCAACAAGTAATATTGCACCAACTTATGGTACCTCCGGGTCAAAAATTGTTTATTTATCAAACCCAAAACAATTTATCGGCGCTGACGCGTTTCATGTTTTCGGCGCCGGCGGCAGTGATATGAATGGTTGGCATATTGATATAGCCAGGGAGTTTGTCGGCAATGTGCAAGAGACGCCTATAAGCGGCGCCACTATCAAAGACTCGAATGGATCTTATTTGTATTCTTTACAAACCGTGGTTGACAGTAACCGGAAAAACAATCGTGTTACAATTATTTGCGGTTTTGGATGGGATGGCACCAATGGCACCCTTTTTACGGGTACCCAGCCAACTGAAACTGCCTGGTGGCATAACTTTCAAACTGTATTACAACAATGGGCTGTTCATTTTAAAGACCAGCCCGATGTTTGGCTTGAAGTTTGGAACGAGCCTTATAATTTTAACAAAACTGATGGCTACACAGACAATATCTGGATGAGCGATATGAACAGCCTTGTTGGCATAATCAGAAATACAGGAAATAACAACATAATTGTAGTCCCCTGTGCAGAACAGGGACAAGATGAAAGTGTGCTGATAAACAAGGGGCAGCAATTTTTAAGCGGGAAAGTGAATATTCTGTTTGATATTCATGCCTATGAAAAGTGGCTTCTGGACACCAACCCGAACATCGGTGGTCGGTTAGGCCAGCTACAGCAAAATAATTTACCTGTGATAATAGGTGAGACAGCCCCGATAAACGCAGGTATTTTAATGAACCCACAAAGCTTTTTAGATTCTGCCTATAATCGCGGTATATCGGTTTGTGCCTGGGTATGGAAAAATGACGGAACCGATCAGGACGCTTTGCTTACAACAGCGGGCCTGCCAAACAACATTAACAATAACAACTGGGGTACACTCTACCAAAACCTGGCAGTCAGAGCACGAAAGCCTTAGCTTTTAAAAACGCAGGACCAAATACATACCTTTAGGCTTTCGGCATTGTTCTTTGTTCCATCCTATTCGAAAAAGCCATTTTTTCATTTTTTCTGTGAGATTTCTGAAAATAACCGACAAAACCATGTTTAAATCAAAATATTTTCTTTTTAAATAGTCAGTCCTTAAAAAGTCAATAAACAATACGACATATATATTTTGGCGGGGCCATTAGTTCTGTGAAGATATGCAAGAGGCGAAAAACAAGGGCCAAAAGATTGTCTTTCTAGATATTCATCATTCTTTTGAAGTTCATTGCAGCAGCAGCCAGCATAACATTGATGGTATCGCCTTTGATTCCTTTGTAGAAGTTACGACTTAACCGGTGATCCGCTTTCAGATGACCAATTTTCGGTTCAATGGCAGCCCTTGTTGAAAAGCCCTCCTTTAATTCATAGCCGGCAATGCTCAACGAATAGCAAAAAGCAAACCGGCGCTCATGCCAACCGACCGGTCATGGCCCTGACCAAAGCCGTACTCGTAAGCCGGTTCAAGATACCAGCCGAATCTATGCTTTGCAGAAGGCCAAAACATAAAATCTAAGGCTATTTCGCCCGCAGCAGCGTTTGTTATCATACCATGATCGTTCGTGTGGGACCAGGCCAAACCAAGGCCGGCCATAAACTCAACTTTGGGGGAGAGTGTCCAGGGTTTCTTGAACAATAGGTCTGCATCTAATTCTCTGAGGTGATTACCATAGGTAGGCGAAACACCCAGTTCCAGTTCCAGCCAGTTTTCTATCGGGGTAACCTCAGCAGAAGCGCTATAACCAAAATTCATCCGGCCATTCGCAGGATTCCAGGAAGCAGCCCCGCCAAGTTCAGCAATGGCGACAGATTCTTCCTCACCTGCACTGTCTTTTAAGGCTTTTTGCCCAAATGCGTTAATAGTGATGTAAAAGAAAAATATCAGGAAAAAAAAGAGTTTCATGCTTTATCAAATGTACAATATCCGCCATAGTATAAGGGCGTTTTTTAGCCCACCTGCCGGTGTTACCCTTTATGTTTTATATTGCCTTGCAAAATTGCAATAAAGTAAATGTAAAACAAGGGCCGCAATATTTATCGTTTTTCACTGAATGAAAGTATAATAATTTAGGCCAAACCAACGCTGCATGCAGTCGATATAACCCTACGGTTTTTTTCCGGGACTATCATTAAACAGGTTCATTAACAAGCCAATTACAACGGCCTGGGTTTGCTTATAGTTTATGTCCGATTTTCCATTTTCGTATTTAAACATAACCTTAAAGCCGGTTTTCGGAACTTCAGTTCCAATGGCAATTGAATAATTGCTTGCCAGTTGATGGCCGGGATTTTTTTCCTTACTAAAATCATAGAAGGTTTTGTCATTCACAATGATGGCGTAACTGTCGTAAACGGGAATATAATAATAAATATTCATGTAAGCCTGGCCTGAGGTGTAGGCACTTATATTACTTGAGTAATCATAATAACCTTTCAGCCCCAAATCAACAACGGGTTTAAGTCGTAAACGGGAATAGGTTGGTGATGTGAGGTCAATAAAATTAGGAAGGATAGTGGAGATCGAAGCATCAACAGCAAAACGACGATTAGTGAATGTTTCATTTGACTCATGTCCCGCCTTGAAATTCCATTCGTACGGTATTTTCCCTGTAAAATTACTGCTATGAATTATCAGCGGGTAGATATCAATAAAATTCAGTGAATCTTTAGTATTGGTACTTAACCTGCTGGAAATACCGTAATACACCAGCGTTGTGGCACCGGATGATTTTGTATCAGGCGCTGCGCATTTTAGCAGTGAATTGGAATTATAGATGTTTTGAAAGTTAAAGTTCAGCGTGTAACTCACAGAAGTTGAATCTTTACCCGGCTGAACCCCAAAGTCGATGCTGTTTTTATAGTAATATAAGTTGTTGAGGGCTGTTACAAACTTCGTTTTTTGATCTGCCGGAAACGTAAATTCGTCAGTAAATTGCTTGTTGAGCACATCCATACTTACTTTTCCCATTTTATTTTTTACAGCGGGTGTTACCGAATTATCATCGTATTGAAACACCAGGTCGGTATCAAATTGTAGTGAAACTTTGTTATCCTTGTTGCCTATCCGATCTAATATTTCCTGACTCAGGTTTCTCAGCACTATCCGAACACTGGTATCGGTAGCTCCAAATGTTATTGCCGGCGCGCATTTGAGCGTGTCGCCATTATAGGTTAAACGAAATTTGGGACGATGACTTTTATCCAGCCAATAATCTGTTTTGAGGCTTGCCTTGGGAATGTCAATTTGTATGTCGATTGCTAAAGACGGCGTGTTCACAGTATTCGTACTAACGCTTAATTTAGCGATATTAAAGGCATTATATTTAACCTGGGCAAAAACGCCTGATGCTGACAAACATGATATAAACAGGAAGAATAATGCTTTTTTCATGTGTTTAAGGATTATGGCTTGAATTCTACGCTTTGATTTTGAGTAACCCAGTCGATGCAATCTCCAACAGTTGCCCACTTGCCAAACGTATCTGGCATCAGATCCACATCATAAAAAGCGGTAACATTTGTGGTGCCATCGTCCAAATAATAGGGCGAGTTGTTAAGATTAGTTTTTAAAGCCGACAGGAAGACTTCCTGTTGTGCCGCCACCATGTTTCCTAATGTTGCCGCTTCAACATCATCAGGCAGATCTGCTACTGTTTTAAGACTTGCGACAACAATCGCTTTTACCTGGGTTCTGGTGAGAAATGCCATTGGTTGAAGGTTTAAATGTTGACCTTAAAAATAAAAATATATACTGACTTAGTATACAGTGTTTTTACGGTATTTTCAGGGTGTAAACACCCCCTCATCAGGAAAATCAACCCAAAAAAGGCCCCCCAAATACATGGGGGACCCAAACCAACCTAACCTATATGAAGTTCTTAATTTAATTACTATTGATGCTTGCACTACTGCTTGCATGCCCTGTACCTGTCCCGATGGATTCGAATTTCACGAACACACCATTCGGCGCCAGTTTATTAATCCTATTATTTTTTACTCGTATGTTCACCCCGTTCAGGGAATGGATCCCGCTCGAAACATTGGCAACACAGCAGTCGTCTATCAGAATGTTAACGCAACCGGTTAACCTGATCCCGATTTGATCGGAGTTGACCAGTTCACATTGTGTAATATGAATATTATAGCAATCAACAAGGTCGATGCATGAACATGTGCCGCCATTTATAGAATAAGCGCAAATGGTTAGATCATGAGCTCCACAAAGCGATATTGGCTGAGACACTCGATAATTTGAGTTTTCCATGTTGATAATTTAAAGTTTACCAGATGGTATTTATACGGGACACCTGTCAGCCTGTTTTGTGAACTCAATTATGAAAATGGTGTAGTGGTTTCGTTTACAAGGCAAGAATAAACCCTTTTTATCAGCAGGCCCCGTTCAATTATCAACAATAGCGTATGCTAAAAACGGAAACGGAATAAAATAGCGGCGGAAGGCACGTTATTGAGGCACAAAATTCGACTTATGATTTCTGACTAAAGACTTGTGACTTGACACTACTTACCTACCACAACAATCACCACCCGGCGGTTTTGGTTCTGGTCTTCGGCACTTAGTTCGGGGTAAACTTTGGGCTCTTTGCTACCCAGTCCTTTATAACTCAGCCTGTCTGCTCTGATGCCTTCGCTAACCAGGTAATCGTATATGAATTTTGCACGGGTTAGGGAAAGATTGTTTTTCCTTTCGTCAATATCCATACCATCCCTGTTGTTATACTGGCAGCAGATATGTCCCTGAATCTCTATTTTAAGGTTGGGGTTCGCTTTCAGGCAATCTTTTATAGCCACCATATAATGTACGGCAGCCTGCCTTAAAAAATGCCTGCCTGGCTGAAAGGTTAACTCTTTAAAGCTCAAACTGTCCCCAACATTCAGTTTGGGCAAATCATTTATCCGGGCGTAAACGCTGTCACTCTTCGGTGGCAAAGTCATGGTATCCCTTTTTTTGTGGGGCACAACCTTTACAGGTGCGGTTATGATTTTAATTTTCGGGACCGGTTTTGCCGCAATGATATCTACCCGGCGATTAAACGGCTCCCCTAAAACAGAAAGATTTTTTGACATAGCATCAATCTGACCTTTTCCATCGGCAACTATACGTAAATTATTGCTATGCAGTGCTGCAAGATAATTTCTTACCGTTTGGGCCCGCGCTAAGGATAAAGTATAATTGGAGTCTCTTTTTCCCAAATAATCCGCGAAACCCACAATGCGGACAGCCGTTGTATCGCTTAAAAAATGGCTTAGTGAATCGAGCGTAACTTTATGGCGCGCGGTTAGCTCTTTTTTGTTGATATCATAAAATAACCTGGTGGTATCGCGCTGGCAGCACCAGCAAGGCATTGCCTTCAGGGCGATAAGCAGGAAAAGTAAATTTTTAAGTTTCATCGCTCAATCCTTTCAAATCACGGCAGTGGCTTCACCATTATATTTCTAAAAAAGGTAAGGCTATTGGGATCGTGTCCCTGCAAAGCAAATGTACCGCTCGAAAGTACACGTTGTTCGTCGCCTTTATCCCTTTGCACATTTTCAGGCTCGATATAGTCTAATACAACCCTATCGTTTAATTTAACAATAACCCTTTTCCCCTGTACGGTAATGTGCATGGTGAACCATTCGTTATCCTTTACATAAACCTCTTTTATATTAACTATGCCGTATAAACTGCCGGTCCGTATCCAGTCGGTATGGGTATTATTTACCTGCACCTCGTAGCCTTTTGCCGGCCATCCGCCCTGTTGGTAGCCGGTATGGATATAAATCCCTGAGTTGGTGCCCTTGTGGGTCATCACATCAGCTTTAAATTCAAAGTTTTTAAAATTGTGATCCATCACCGGGCCATCGTAAAATAAATGTGCCGTTTTTCCGTGTACGATGATCATTCCGCTGTCTGCCGAAAATGTTTCGGCATTATCGCCTACTTTCCAGTTATTCAGCGAATGACCGTCAAATAAGGATACCCACCCATCTGCAACATGGTGCTTAGAAACGGAACAGGAAAGAAGGCAACAGGTAATGAAACAGCAACAAATAATGTTTTTCATGGAATGAGTTTTTAAATAACGATAAATGGAAATCCAGTTTAAAGCTACGGAATATTTCAAAAACTTTATTGCAGGAGAATAATTCAAGCGCTTAGTACAATACAAAGCGCTGTAAGCCTTCATAATATATCCAACAAAAAAACCTCCCGATTCAATGGAAGGTTTTTTTGTTGGATTTGTTCCTCGCTAAGGAACCTTTAGGGGTGTTTTTCGCGTGGCGCAGGTTGTGCCCGTTGCACAGGTTGTGCCCGTTGCACAGGTTGCGCCCTCGGCTCCAGCTGTGCACGTTGTTGAGGTTGCACCCTTTGTTGCGGCTGCATACGTCGCTGCGGTTGCGCCCGTTGCTGTACTTGTGCCCTTGGTTGTGGCTGCATGCGCTGCTGTGGCTGCGCCCTTTGTTGTATCTGGGCACGATGTTGCGGCGCCTGCACTCGTTGTGGAGTTTGCCTTGTTGCGGCGGTTCTTACAGGCCTTGTCGAATTTCCCGCATTACGGGTTCTGACTGCAGTCTGACTTTGTGTTGCAGAATTCCCCGCATTACGGGTTCTGGCTGTCGCCTGATGCTGTGTTGCAACATTTGCACGGCCCAGGGTTGAAGTACGTGCAACGCGGCCTTTTGCATTAAAAGGTCGTCCGCCAACTTTATTCATAGCGGCCGCTGCGGGATGGCCGTGGTTTACAGATGCAAACTGATGCCTGTCTTTACCTGCTGCCTGCCGGTGTGATAGTTGTTGAGGAGTTGGTTGAACATGACGTTCCTTCATAGCGGCTTCTTCCTGTGGCCTTGGTCTGGCGGTAATACCTCCGGGACCATTAAAACTTGTATGCCTGTTGGAAGTATAACGATTATTTATGACAGTTCGGTCGATATAAGTATTATGGATCACCGTTCTGTTTACATTTACAACGGCAGTATTATACCTGAAGTGGTCTCCATCCCATCGTCCGCCGCCAAAACCATAGCCGCCATAACCATAGCCATAGTTAATACCTCCGTAGAAACCTACGCTGGCGCCCCAGTAACCGTCGTGAAATCCGTAGGACCCACCTTCAAAACCCCAATAACAGGGCGTCCATAAAAGACCTGGGTCAGGTGGGGCCACCCATACGCCGGGTACCCAATAGTAGCCATCCTGCGGGTCGTATGCCCAATAACCAGGCTGCCATAGATAACCATCCTCCGGACAAGCCGGCTGAACATAAACGGGCATTTCCGGCGGAGCTATCCCAATCGATATGCCTACACTTACCTGTGCATTGGTCTTTGACACTGCAAAGCACGTCACAAACAGGAAGATAAATATTTTTGCAATTGTTTTCATTGTAGATTTATTAGATGTATTAAAGAGGACAATCAAAAATCGATTTTGTTTGCATTTTAACCCGATTGTTTGGTAATCAGGAATACCCTTACCATAATTACAGGTTACAATAATTACATTTGCACATCAAGATATGCAAACAAAAATAGTTTCCCTGTTACCGGCTGCCACAGAGGTAGTTTGTGCTTTGGGCCTCGAAAAAAACCTGGTTGGCCGCTCCCACGAATGCGATTTTCCTGCTTCAATAAAAACTTTGCCAATTTGCTCTGAAGCGAACTTCCCGGATAATTTAAGCAGCCAGGCTATTGATATTAAGGTAAAAGAGATTTTGGCAGATGCATTATCCGTTTACACCGTTAACCGCCAACTAATAAAGGAATTAGCCCCCGATCTGGTGATTACCCAGGCGCAATGCGAAGTTTGCGCGGTATCTTTAAAAGAAGTGGAAGAAGCGCTTGAAAACTATCTTGATAAACCGGCCAACGTTATTTCCCTTCAGCCTCATAACCTGGATGATATTTTTGGTGACATCGCCATCATTGCGACCGCATTAAATGTAAAGGATGCCGGTGACCGTTTGCTGGAGGACTTGCACGAACGGGTCGACATTGTTCGTCATAAGCTGAAATTCAGCGAAAATAAGCCAACCGTTGCCTGTATTGAGTGGCTGGAGCCGCTCATGTTATCGGGTAATTGGGTGCCTGGTTTGGTAAGTATAGCTGGCGGTATCCCTATATTAGTCAAAGAGAGTGAGCATTCAGTTTACGTACAATGGGATGAGATTCGCCTGAGCGATCCTGAAGTTTTGATAGTAATGCCATGTGGTTTCCCGATTGAACGCACTTTAGGAGAAATCGATCTGTTGCTCCAATTACCGGGCTTTGATCAGTTGAAAGCAGTAAAAAATAACCGGGTTTATATCGCCGATGGCAACCGGTATTTTAATCGTCCTGGTCCTCGCATAGTTGACTCCATTGAGATTTTGGCCGAAATTATCAATCCCAAACAGTTTATTTTTGGATATGAGGGCGATGGGTGGATAAAGTTTGCTTTGTAAAAAACAGCATTGGAAAAATAAAGCAACGATGGCAAAATCCAGAATAACCTATTTTATCCTCATCATTACAACAATTATCCTTGGCCTTTTGTCCCGGCATATCGCGGGTGTTCCATTATTTATCGGCGATGTTTTATGGGGGCTGATGGTGTATTTCATAGTTCGGTTTATGTTTACGAGGTGGACGCTCAAATGGGTTGCTATAGCAAGTTTACTGTTTTGCTACGCGATAGAGTTTAGCCAGCTTTACCAGGCACCCTGGATCAATAATATCAGGCATACGGTTTTAGGTGGATTAATTTTAGGTGAAACCTTTCTATGGGGAGATATGTTGAGCTATACAGCTGGCGTTTGTATTGGCATTTTAATTGAAAACTTAATCAGGAAACGGATTGCAACCCTTTAAAGAAAATTGGGACGCAGCACCGGTAAAAAAAATCAATTCCCAAACAAATAGGTCTGTTTCCCCTTATTGGGCACAAATAGGTCATAATTAAATGGAGGCATTTCCCGGTCAGCTAAAAAACGGTTGCAGGCCATTTTAAATAACTGATGGATCGATTCAGCTACTTTCCCTTCGCCGCTCATGCGACGGCCAAAATCGCTGTCGTTCAATTTACCGTCATGGCATGATCGGATCATATTCAAAACCTTTTCGGCCTTATTGGGGAAAGTTTTATTTATCCAGTCGGCAAAAATTTCGGATACGCTGCCATTTAACCTTACAATTGTAAATCCGGCAGACAACGCGCCCCTGTCAGCGGCTGCCTTAATTAAGGCTGGGATCTCATTACTGTTCAATCCGGGGATAATCGGTGCGGCCATCACCCTTACAGGTACTCCATTTTCGGAAAGCTTTTGAATCACGGCCAGTCTGCCCGAAGCCGTTATAGTACGGGGCTCAAGTTTTTGTCGCAACTGTTCGTTCAGCGAGGTTAAAGAAACGTTAACATGTACCAGGTTCATTGTTGCCAGTTTGGCGATGATATCCAGATCGCGCAGGATCACATTGTTTTTTGTGATGATGCTGACCGGGTTTTTATATTGAAGAAAAAGCTTTAGCAGCGAACGGGTTATTTCCAGTTTTCGCTCCACGGGCTGGTAACAATCGGTATTGCCCGAAAGCAGGATGCACACCGGCTGGTAGTTCTTCTTATTAAAATATTGCTCAAGTAATTTGGGTGCATCCGGCTTTACTATTATTTTGCGCTCAAAATCAAGGCCTGCACTAAAACCATAATATTCGTGTGTGTTGCGGGCGTAACAGTAAATACAGCCATGCTCGCAGCCCTCGTAGGGGTTTATGGAATACATGTGGCTGAGGTCGGGACTGTTTGACTCGCTTACAATTTTCTTAGAGTTTTCTACAAAAAGCTGGGTAGCGGAATTTTCGAGCATCGGTTCATCAAGTCCCTCGATATGCTCCAGCACATATTTGTTTTTTAGAAATTTATTATGGGTATTTACCTGTGCGCCGCGCCCTTTTAAAAATTCGGGATTTTCCTCGTATGCCATGAAACAAATTTGCTAATTATATTAGTAAATTACAAATCTATCAGCTTGTTTTTTATTGCATATAAAACAAGCCCTATCCGGCTTTTAACATTAAGTTTTTCAAAAAGTGTATCGCGGTAGCCATCAACGGTCCGTGCGCTAACGTTCATGTGGTCGGCAATCTCCTTGTAGGTGAGCTCCGTACTTGCTAACCTTAAAAATTCAATTTCACGGATATGCAGCTTATGATTATCAACAGGTACGTGGATAGAATCTACCAGAAGGCGGGTAACAAATTCGGGATAGTAAACTTCGCCTTGTGATACTTTTTGCAGTGCCTGTTCAAACTCAAAGGGTTCAGCATCTTTAAGCAGGTAGCCTTTAACGCCCAATCTAAGCATCGAGAGCACTTTTTCGGCATCATCAAGCATAGACAAAACTATAACATTAATTTCAGGATATGATCTTCTTAGCCATTGAGCCGTAGCGGTGCCGTTCATCACGGGCATATTAATATCCAATAAAATAATATCTGGCTTAAATTTAGGCGAGATTTTTCGTGTTAGTTCTTCGCCATTTGCAGCTTCAAAAAGCACATTGTATCCTGCAAAATTGTTGATTAATGAGGCAATTCCGCTTCGGAAGAGGCGGTGGTCATCTACTAAGGCGATCTGGATGGTATCCATCGGTGTATAATCGTTGTTCTAAAGGATTTAGGGTAACTTTAATGCAGCAGCCATTTCCCGGTGAACTGTCAATAGTTGCCACTGCGCCAATAAGGGTAGCCCGGCTTTCTATATTTTTCAGACCCGATCCGTTATTTTTATCAGGTAAATTCGCCGGAAACCCATTGCCGTCGTCTTCGAGGGTCAAATTAAACAATTCAGGCTGATATTGCAAACTGATTTTAAAATGTTTGGCCCCGGCGTGTTTTAAGGTATTATTAAGCGCTTCCTGCATTATGCGGTAAAGCACAAGTTCGCGCTGTTCGCCCAATGGGTAAACATCACCTTCCGCCTCAAGATGGACCTTAATTATGCCGCTTTTGTTGATCCTGCCGGTTTCAATTTCGATGGTTTTTAACAGGCCAATCCTGGTAATATGTTCAAAACTAAGGCTTTTTGAAAGGTCGCGCAAATCTGTAATGGCTTGTGCTACCAATTCGCGGCTTTCATTGATCTTTGTTTGCTTAACCGGTGCGGAGCCATCGGCAGCCAACGCCAGGCTCAATTTCACAAATGATAATACCTGTGTAACATTGTCGTGAATTTCCCTGCTAATATACAGCAGGGTTTGCTCCTGCATTTCTATCCGGCTTTTAGCAGTTCCTGGAGGAAAGCGGATTGCTGCTGTTCCTGCTCCTGTTTGTTTTTTAATTGTTTATTGCGGTATAAAACAATAAAATAGATGATAAAACACGTGATGCCAAAAAAGAAGGCTGCAGTTAAGGAAATTAATAAGCGTAAACTGTTATCAGGCATCTGTTGTAGTAATTTCTTTATTATTGGTTAAAAGTGAAACCCCGATCAATACATGAAATGCATAAAGAATAAAGTACCAAAGATACAAAGCAAAGGATATAAAATTGGGGGAGTGCTTGTGCTCTCCTAAATAATTTGAAAGCCCCATCATAAAAAACATTGTGGTGGCATAAAACAGTATCGCTATATTAAACCAAAAAGAACTTTGCTTAATAATGTTTATTTTTAATGGATATTGAAGCATTTCTCTGAATAGCAGTAAGGAAAAAAAGGCATACAAAGCCTGGGTCGGCAAGTATAAATTTGAAGGAAATACTTTATTAAAAGGCTGCAGGAATAAGGCATTTATAAAAAAGAATACAGTAACGATAGCAATTGAAATAAGGATTAATTTTTTTATTTTTTTGTCCTTGAACAAGTAATAATAGGTTAGCGAATAAAAAATATAGCCGGTTATACACTCAAGATGCAGTATAGGGTAATTATGTTTATACCTGTTGATAGAAATTTGGTTAAGTATTGCTAATAACAATGTAGCGATCACCGACAATGTCAGTATTTTAAACGGAACTGTTAACTTTTTATACCGGAGAAATCCGATACCCAAAACAGTTGTGAGTAAAAAATCATAGATTATTGTTAGGTTTGACATTTAATAATAATTACTAATGCTTTGTGCAATTGCAGTTTAAAAACAGCAAATATTAATGGATAAAAATACATCAACCTGCCGATTAAAAGAAAAATGAGTTTAATGTTTCGGCTTAAAATGTACAACTTTTCACTATCACAAAATGAGAGCGGTACGGCGGGCAATACGACCGGTACTTTTCCATTCGTTCAAGCATTTAATTTTGTTTCATCGGGTAACGGTCGCAACAATTTCCTTTTTATCAATTAAAAGGGAAACGCCAATTAGAAATTGAAATACAATTAGGATAAAGTACCAAAAATCGGCAATAAAGGATACAAAATTTGGAGAAAGGTTGTGTTCGCTTAAATAATTAGCAGCCCCAAAAATTAAAAACAACGATGTTGAATAAAATAACACGCCGCTGTTATACCAAAAAACACTTTGTTTGATAATGTTTGTTTTTAAAGGGTGCAAAAGCATTTCTTTAAATAACAACAATGAAAATACTGCATATAATACCTGTGTAGGTATGGCTATATTGGAAGGGAATACTTTAAGAAAGGGCTGTAAAAATATGGCATTAATAATAAAGAATATTATAATTATAACGATAGAGGTAATTATAGCTTTTTTTATTGTTTTATTTTTGAACAGGTAATAATAGGTTAAGGAATAAAACATATAGCCGATAATACACTCAAGATGCATTACCGGTACATTATTATTGTACCTGATTGCAAAAATCTGGGATAGTATGGCTAATAAAAATATTATCAGAACCGACCAGGTTAATACTTTAAAAGGAATGGTTAGCTTTTTATAACGGCTAATGCCGGCACTTAAAACCGTTAAAAGTAAAAGATCGTAGGAAATTGATATAATTGACATTTAATAAATAATACTAATAGCTTGTGCATTAAAAAAACGGCAAACAATAACCGGCTCATTTAAAGGAATGGACAGGTTATTGTTTAGGCTTAAAATGTAAGTCCCTGCATCTCTTTCATTGAAAATTGCATAGCCAAATGCTATACAAAATGCGTTTAAACTCGGGTTCATTCAATATTTTCAATAGCACACTATGTAATTACAATCCTTAGGTGGTACAAAGAGGAGGGCAAGGTGGCGAATCACCATAAACAGCCCCGGTATTTACATAAGGAGTTGCGGCATCAGGTGCGGTATTTGGTGTCGCTCCGCTGTAAAGCACCGTAAAATGATTGCCTGGTTTGCCCATAAAATCGGGGTGTTTTGCTAATTTTAAACTTACACCTGCAACTTTTGGGTCGCTTAAAATTGCCTCCAGGCTTTCCCGGTCAAGAAAATAACCATTAAGTAGATGCCCTTCATGCGTTTTAATTGCCGGACCACCAGATGCGGCATTTTGTTGTTGATACTCCTGAATCAAGCTCTTAGCCGACTCAGGATCAATAATTGAAGCCATGGTTTTTTAATTAGGGTTTTAGTTAACAATTACCCAAGGTAGAGATTTGCATAGAATATTTCACACCGTGTTTTCACGGAATTAAATAGGTGAAAACACGGTATGAAATATGGTATTTTTTATTATAAAATGATATTGCAGCAATTTAGTTCCGGTGAGGAATGGAGGCGGATATTTACCCTTCCAGCAAAAAAACGAAGAGTTCTTTTGGTCCATGGGCGCCTAAAACAAGGGTTTTTTCAATATCCGCAGTACGGCTTGGCCCGGTAACATTACTGATCATAGAGGGGAGATTGTTGCCGTATTTGTTCTTTATCAGTTTAAAGCCATCTTTCAGGTCGATGACCAATTGTGAGGTATAGGCAAGTACAATATGCACCGGGGGGTAAATACTTAAGCGTCGGCCTGCCATATTAGCGTTCGATACTAATATACTGCCATTACGTGCAATTAACGCTTCACAAAGAGTAAAGCCAACATCGGCTTGTTCAAAATCTTTATCTGTTTCAAAATAGGGGTAATCAAACCTGGTCAAAATATCCTGCAATGGCGGTTCCCAACAATAAATTTTACGCCATTTGCGTTCTTCGGCAAGTTCCAGCAAATTCTCAATGAATTGCACTTCATCTTCACAGAAAACAAACTGCCCTGAAATTGCTGTAAACTGTTCAGCAAAAAGTATTTCAGGGAGTTCCTCATTTTGGGCATAATGAGGTAAATCTTCAAGATTAGGGTAAGGGTTGTCTCTTTTTTCAAGGAGTGCCTTGCGGATCTTTTTAAGCAGTTTTTCCTTTGATGTAGTGATGTCCCTCATATTGGTGAGTAGTGAGCTGTGAATGGTGAGTAGTGAATAGTGACCAGTGAATAGCAAACAATGCGCTATTTTAACCAATCACTACTCACCAATCACTACTCACTATTTTATTTTTTACCTGCTGTTGCATCCTTTTCTTCAGGGTTTCTTTCAAAGGTACCTGAATGATCCGCAACACCTTCCGGAATCAGCGCTTTTGCAACTGGTGTCTGGTCAGCATCCGGCCCATTTACAAACTCGTCATAGGTGGTGCGGTTGTCAAATGGCCGTTTACCCAATATCTCTTCAAGGTCCGACTGAAACAGGATCTCTTTTTCTAAAAGCTTATCAGCCAATTTAATTAAACCTTCTCTTTTATCAATAAGCAGTTTCTTGGTCATCTCATAAACTTCACTGATCTGTTTACGAACTTCCTGATCAATCAGCTCAGAGGTTTTTTCAGAGTAGGGTTTATTAAACTGATATTCGCCCTGGGTATCATTAAACGATACGTTTCCTACCTTTTCGTTCATGCCATAGATAGTAACCATAGCATAAGCAAGCTTGGTGATCCTTTCCAGGTCGTTTTGTGCGCCGGTTGATATTTTTCCGAAGGTAATATCTTCGGCAACGCGCCCGCCCAGCGTCATACACATACCATCTATCAATTGTTCGGTAGTATATAAAAACTGTTCTTTGGGCAGGTATTGCGCATAACCTAAAGCAGCAACACCACGTGGTACAATAGATACTTTAACCAGGGGATCTGCATGTTCCAGGTACCAGCCTGCAATAGCATGCCCGGCTTCGTGATAAGCTACGATGCGTTTTTCCTCAGGCGAAATGATCTTGTTCTTTTTCTCCAGTCCGCCTATAACACGGTCAATGGCATCCTGAAAATCCTGCATATCAACAGCTTCTTTGTTTTTACGGGCGGCAATCAAAGCAGCTTCGTTACAAACATTGGCAATTTCGGCTCCGGCAAAACCCGGGGTTTGTGCTGATAGTTTTTTTGCATCAACACCTTCGGCTAATTTAACAGGTTTCAAATGCACTTTAAATATTTGCTCCCTGCCAATAAGGTCAGGTTTGTCAATAGACACCTGCCTGTCAAAACGACCGGGGCGTAATAATGCGGAGTCCAATACATCCGGGCGGTTTGTTGCTGCAAGGATAATAATACCAGAATCGGTACCAAAGCCATCCATTTCAACCAATAACTGGTTCAGTGTATTTTCGCGTTCATCGTTACCGCCTACAATATTATTTTTACCGCGGGCTCGGCCAATAGCATCAATTTCATCAATAAATATGATACATGGCGCTTTGTCTTTTGCCTGGCGGAATAAATCACGCACACGTGATGCACCCACACCAACAAACATTTCCACAAAGTCCGAACCGGACAAGGAGAAAAAAGGCACCTGAGCTTCGCCAGCCACAGCCTTGGCCAGCAATGTTTTACCCGTACCCGGAGCGCCAATTAATAAAGCGCCTTTTGGTATCTTACCCCCCAGGTTTGTGTATTTTTTTGGATTTTTCAGAAAATCCACAATTTCCATTACTTCCTGTTTAGCTTCTTCAAGGCCCGCCACGTCATTAAACGTTACGGATACCTGTGCTTCTTTATCAAATAAGGTAGCCTTTGATTTACCGATATTAAATATCTGACCACCCGGACCGCCTCCTGCACCACCGGACATCCGGCGCATAATAAACAGCCATACCGCTACCAGCAGCACCGCCATTATAATTACCTGAACAAACCAGTTGTTTAAAAGGCTCTCATGGGCTGCCTCAAGCGACACGGGGATCTTTTGTGCATCAGCTACACCAGGCTGGGCGTCGTTTATTTCTTTGATTAAACTATCATAGGTGGATGCAGTAAAATAGTACTGCGGGCCGCTATCCTGGCCAATATTACCTAAAGGGGATTTGTCTTTTTTTGCATCGGAATACTCAGATTTGCCTACGCTTCCGGTCTTTAAATAAACTTCTGCAACAATAAGGTCGCCGCTGTGGTATGCCACCACTTTCTCTACATCGCCGTTCTTTAGCATTTGCCCCTCAAACCGTTTAAATGTTATCGGGTTTTGAGTACTATTATTAAAAAAAGTGGCTAATCCCAGTAATACCACAACAATAATGGCGTAAAACCACATAATATTGGGTTTAGGGGGTTTGGGCGTAATTTTTTTATTCGGTATTTTCCGTATGGGTTTTGGCTTTTCCAAGTTATTATCTTTCATTTCTTTACAAGTTCAAACTTACAATCTTTATTTAACATTTTGTATGGTCAGACATTGACGTCCTTTCAGGTGCAATTGTTACGAAAGCTTATGCGCTTTTGTACAGTTTAATTTCTGCATCACCCCAAAGGTCTTCCATACCATAAAATTCACGTTTATCAGTTCTGAAAACATGTACAACCACATCTACATAATCCAGCAGTATCCATTCACCAAACTCTATCCCTTCTTTTCGCCAGGGGTCTTGTTGCGTGGCTTTAAAAATCTCTTCTTCAATACTATTAGCTATTGCTTTAACCTGGGTGGCTGAATCAGCATGACATATCACAAAATAATCAGCTATCGAACTAAATATATTACGAAGGTCTAACCTGATGATATCATTCCCTTTTTTTTCCTGTATGCCATGAATGGCAAGTTCAGAAATATAAGCCGATTCACTTAGCGCTTTGTTTTTTGCCATCAAAAAGAATTAGTTTTGAACGATTTTGAGATTAACATTATTATACATTGCAAAATAACATATTTTCAGGCTTATTTGTTGGACAAAATTTTATTACATTAAAAGAAGTTGATTCGACCAACAATTTCCTTAAGGAATTACTGTCAAATTCCAAGCCATTGATGGAAGGTACGGTCATTATGGCAGAAAACCAGTATGCGGGCCGGGGGCAGCAGCAAAATGGATGGCATGCCCAACCGGGGAAAAATTTAACCTTCAGTATCCTGTTAAAGCCACATTTTTTAGCAATAACTGAACAGTTTGATTTAATAAGGGCTGTTAGTCTTGGGGTATTTGATGCGCTTGAGCCTTTGCTTGGCGATAAATTAAAGATAAAATGGCCAAACGATATTTATTATGCGGATTGTAAACTTGGCGGGATGCTCATTGAAAATATGGTGCAAGCCGGGCAGATCCGAAACTCTATTATTGGAATCGGTCTCAACGTTAACCAGGAGAGTTTTCCGAAGGGTTTATCAAATGCCATCTCTGTAAAACAAATCTTACACGCAGATTATGATTTAAAAGCTTTATTATCCGAAATTTGCCGCCACATTGAAGCCTGGTATCTGAAATTAAAAGCCGGGAAAATTTCTTTTGTAAGGGATGCTTATCTACCACGACTATATTGGTTAATGGAAAGCAAGAGCTTCAGGACAGAGAAAGGCATATTTAGCGGGACAATAAAAAATGTGCGTTGCAACGGATTATTAGTTGTTGAAAATAATAACGACGAAGAATTGGAGTTTAGTTTGAAAGAAATTGAATTTGTTCATTAGTTCAAGGTTCATTATTGAAGCGTGTTAAATAATGTTAAATATGGGTGATAATAGCCTTTCACAGGTATTTACAGCAAGTTATGTTCAGAATGAAAACAGAAACCAGTGCTACTTTGCGATCCACTACTAACGAAAAAGTCAAAAATTAACAAAAAAAAGATATGAAGAAACTATTTTTAATTGCAGTAGTATTGTTAATAAGCGCCGGCGCTTATGCACAGATAGAACACCCTGTTACATGGTCGTACGGTGCAAAAAGAATCAGCAGCACCGAAGCAGTTGTGTTTTTAAAGGCAACTATACAGGATGGCTGGCATATTTATTCCCTTAACGTAAAGGATGGCGGACCTATAAAAACCTCTTTTACTTTTACTCCGTCAAAAGAATACAGTTTGATTGGCAAACCCATCGAGCCAACCGCGATAACCAGGTATGAGAAATCCTTTAGTATGGATGTTAGTTTTTTTGAAAAGTCGGTTACTTTCCAGCAAAAGATCAAACTTAAATCGGCAAATGCGACGATTGTAAAAGGAACGCTGGAGTTTATGACCTGTAACGATAAAAAATGCCTCCCGCCTGATGATGTTGAATTTTCAATCCCTTTAGGTAAATAACAAGCAGCGTAAAAATGAAATATTTCAACAACCGCAGTTCAATACGGACAGCTTTATTTCTGATGCTAACCGTAATTGCGTTTTTAACTACAGGTGCGTTTTCTGCGGATGCATATCAAAAAAATGCACCCGATACCGTTTCGAGCAGTGACGTACGGTTCACGAACATACCTACCGCAGCCGATAGCATGGCAGCGAGGAAGAAGCACCAGGATAGTATTAAAAAGGTTCAGGCTTCTATTATTAAAGCAAAATCTGCTGCTCCGGATAAACCACAAACCCTTTGGGCCATATTTATCGCCGGCTTTTTAGGTGGATTATTGGCTATAACAATGCCTTGTATTTACCCTTTGTTGCCGCTGACAGTAAGTTTTTTTACAAAAAAATCGGGGTCAAAGTCTACGGGGATTTTGCATTCTCTGCTATATGGCATTTCAATAATTGTTATCTATGTTTCGTTGGGCTTAATTATCACGTTGCTTTTTGGCCCCGATGCTTTAAATGCCCTCGCAACAAACGGCATATTTAATATATTCTTCTTTCTGTTGCTTGTAGTATTTGGTATTTCATTCCTGGGTGCATTTGAAATAAATCTTCCAAGCTCTCTTGCAAACAAACTTGATAAAAATGCCGACAGGGGCGGGCTGATAGGTATATTTTTTATGGCTGCAACGTTGGTTGTTGTGTCCTTTTCGTGTACCGGGCCATTGGTTGGTAGTTTGTTAGCTGCCGCCGCCACAAAAGGCGACCGTTTGGGCCCTGCAATAGGCATGTTTGGCTTTTCACTTGCACTGGCTTTACCGTTCACCATATTTGCACTCTTCCCGTCGGCATTAAAAAGCTTACCTAAGTCTGGTGGGTGGCTTAATAGTATAAAGGTTGTATTAGGTTTTGTGGAACTTGGTTTTTCCCTGAAATTTCTTTCAAATGTAGATTTAGCCTATCACTGGAATTGGTTTGACCGCGAGGTGTTTTTATCGCTATGGATAGCCTTAGGCCTGTTAATGGGACTGTATTTAATTGGTAAGATTAAATTTTCGCACGATAGCGAACTGACTCACCTTTCTGTTCCCCGTACTTTTATAGCCATTGGCGTTTTTGCCTTTGTAATTTACATGATACCCGGTTTATGGGGAGCTCCGCTAAAGGTCATCAGCGGATTTTTACCACCGCCTGCTACACAGGATTTCGACCTTTCGCGGTCGATGTCTGCCGGGGCAGCAGCGCCGGTACAGCAGGTTTCTATAAAAGAAAAAAAATATGAAGATATTTTTAAACGCGGAAAGCATAATGGTTTAAATGAATGGTATGACTACGACCAGGCCTTGGAAGTATCAAAAGAGTTAAAAAAGCCGGTTTTAATTGATTTTACCGGCTGGAATTGCGCCAATTGCCGTAAAATGGAAAACGATGTTTGGCCGGATGCCGGTGTGCGCTCCCGGATGCAAAATGATTTTGTTTTACTTGAGCAATATGTAGATGAAAAAGGGCCGCTTCCCGAATCTGAATTCTACAATTCAACGTTCAGCGGTAAAAGGATAACTACCATCGGGGGTAAAAACAGCGACTTTGAAACAAACACATTCAACACTAATTCACAACCATTTTATGTAATTGTCGATGGCGATGGCAATGTATTGGTACCCCCCAAGGGAGCTGATTTTAGTGTCGAAAACTATATCAAATTTTTAGATAGCGGCATAGCCGCATACAAAAGCAAGCAATAGCCTATTTGCTCAATCTGCCTCCATGGCCTACACTCATCGCAAATATATTAAGCCATTTCAGCACAAAACATAGTTTTTTAGCCCTGAAAGGGCTTAATATATCAGCACAGGGCAAAGTCCTGTGAAAAAAGGGACGAAGTCCTATTAAAAAAATCGTAAATTCGCGGGAATTTAAAAAGCTCAAGTTAATACTTGCTACCTTTGCAAAAAGGATTGGGCAGGTGAATTATTATTTAAACGCGAAAAGGCGCCCTTTCAAAAAAAATGACGCAGATTAAAAATATTGGGGTTTATACATCAGGCGGCGATTCGCCGGGAATGAATGCCGCCATCCGGGCGGTTGTACGTACAGCAATTTATTATGGTTTGGATGTTACCGGCATACGCCGTGGTTACGATGGTATGATCAAAGGGGATCTGTTCCCTATGGATCGCAGGTCGGTTTCAAATATCATTCAGCGCGGCGGTACCATATTGAAAACTGCACGTTCTGAACAATTTAAGACTGTTGAAGGGCGCAAACAAGCATATGAAAATTTAAAAGCCAATAATGTTGATGCCCTGGTTGCCATTGGTGGCGACGGCACCTTTACCGGCGCCAAAATTTTCGGGCATGAGTATAATATGCCCATTGTTGGCCTGCCCGGCACTATTGACAACGACCTTTGCGGTACTGATTTCACCATTGGCTATGATACGGCCATCAATACAGTAATACAAGCTGTTGATAAAATACGGGATACCGCTGAATCGCACGACAGGCTGTTTATCGTTGAGGTAATGGGCCGTGACTCAGGCTTGATTGCCTTACGGACAGGTATTGCAGCAGGGGCCGAAGCCATACTGATACCGGAAAGCAAAACCGATTTGCAAGCTGTATTTGAAAAGCTGGAAAGAGGCAGAAAAGATAAAAAGTCAAAAATTATTATGCTTGCCGAAAACGGTGAAGCTGGTGATGCTTTTGAAATAGGCCGTCAGATTAAAGAAAAATTTCCTAATTACGATACAAGGATCTCTATCCTTGGCCATATTCAGCGTGGGGGGAGTCCAAGTTGTATGGACCGCGTTTTGGCAAGCCGGGTGGGTGTAGCCGCAGTTGAAGGCCTTATTGCCGGACGCCGCAACGAAATGGTGGGACTTATACATAACGAAATAGCATTCACTCAGTTTGAACATGCCATTAAACACAATTTCGATATCAATCCGGATTTTTTGAAGATCGTGGATATTTTGGCTACATAAAAACACTTTATCCAACCAAACTAAATTCACTTTTAGGTGCATCACACACCGGGCAACAATAATCTGTCAGGGCAGTAAATTCAACATCCTTTTCTATGCCGTTTGCCGAATCCCCGTATTGCTTATCATACCTGGTTAAGCAATTATTACATTGATATACCTCTTCTGCTGTTTTTTCAGGATTTGAATCTTTATTTTGATAAGCAGGCGCTAAATCAATATGACTGCTCTGCCGGTCATAAAAATTTTTACAAAGGGAAATCAGATGAGCGGTTAATTGATCTGCTTGCAAAGCTTCCACGTAAACTTCGTAGTCTTTTGAATTGGGGTTAAAATCCCTCGTGTGTAACACATCATACAATCCATCTTTGTTCTTTTTTATGATAACCGAGCCCGGCAGGCCCGTTTTGGGCTGCGTTTTAATGGCAAAACATAGCTGGTAGGTGCGCAGGTCAGCTTCCTCGAATTCTCGCACCAACTGTTTTTTTAATGCGAGGCCCTCTTCACAAACATCTTCTACCTGCCAGTTTAATTCATTTGCGGCGTGCCTTACATTCAACTGGTATTTACTCAGCAACAAACCCCATTCATAACGATCAGAAGGTTCAATTCCTTTTATAATGATAGATTTCCAGGGGGTAGTATAAAGTTGACCAATACGGGTTTTAAGACAAAGCTGGCAGGCGTCCTTCAAAAACCCAATCGGAAATAATTCATTGCGGCGGTAAATCCCGAGCCAGTACCTGCTATTGTATTTATTAAAGCCCTCGTAATAAGGCAACTGAAAAGCAGGCAATTTAAGTGACGATGGTATAGGTTGAAAAGTGGCAGCGGCTTTTTTTGAAAGCATTTTTATAAACAACTGGTCTTCCATATTTTCCTGATCGTAAAAAAGCTTTTTGTTTCCGAAGATAATTTCCTCAGCTGTTTTGGCTAAGGATGGAATATCATCCGAATAAACCAATGAAGGGAAACAAAAATATTTGCCTGATTTAGGAAAACGAACATAGAAGTACCAATAATTACTAATATCAGAAGTAATAAAATTAAAATTTCCGCTAAAAAATGGCACGAATGTTTGCTGACTATCAACCATGTTGATCTTTAACCGGGGCTGAAAATCAAAACTATCCAGTATGTCTTTATACACCCCTTCGCGAAGCCAGCTTTCCTGGTTAAATATGGTATCCGCAACATAGGAGCTTACGATATTGGGCTGCGCATCGTTATCAATCTCAAAATAAATTTCGGTTCTTAGCATCTCAGTTTCAAAATCCTCCAGTTGATCATCGCATATTGCAAAATACAACTGTTGCCTGTTGCCAAAACGGATACCATCTGCACCAGCTTTTTCAGCGATCAGCAATATTTCGTAAAGGTCCCCCGCCGATACCAAACCACCCGGAAGATTTATTTTGATCAAATGCTCCATATCCTAATTATTCACTGTTTCCATACTTTTCAAAGCTTCGTCGAGCAGTCGTTTAACCTCGGGCCTGCATGAGCCGCAGCCTGTGCCTGCCCCTGTGATATTGCATAATTCTTTCAGTGTATTGCAGCCTTCGCCTATTTTTTTCCGGATGTTTTCGCTGCCAACATTATTACAGCTGCAAATTAGTTTGCCCAGCACAGGGTCGGCTTTGCTGCCGCTTCGCAATAGTTGGAGCCTTTTTTCACTTAATTCAGTTTTGTTGGCTATCAGGTCCCTGAATTCTAAAAACTCACTTTTGTCACCTATCAGGATGGCGCCAACCAACCTGTCCTGATGTACTATACATTTTTTGTAATACCGTTTCGCTTTGTCTATAAAAACAACCTCTTCATAATCTTTATCATCCGGGCATTCCGGGATCCCGATACTACAGAGGTCGAACCCATGAATTTTGATAATATTCATAAACAAACTACCGTTGTAATAGCTGGCAATATCACCGTTCAAATAACCGGCTACTACATGGGCCTGTTGCTCCGCGGCGGCTGTGATCCCATACAGCGTCCCTTTAAATTCGGCAATTTCGCCAATGGCATAAATAGCAGGGTCGCTCGTTTGCAGGCGTTCATTTACGGTTACCCCGCGGCGGCAATCCAATCCGCAATCTTTGGCAATTTCCATATTCGGGCTGGTGCCGATAGCAAGGATCATGGCATCGCAATTAATTTTGCGACCGCTTTTTAAACCAATCCCGGTTAATTTTGATCGCCCATAATATAATTGCACTTCATCATCGTAATAGATATCGCAGCCCTGATCGGCCATTTCTTCGTGCAATAGCTGGCTGCCCAAAGCATCAAGTTGACGGTTCAAAAATGAGGAGGTCCGCTGAATGATGGTGATCTTTACGCCGATTTCCCTCAGTGACGCCGCCATTTCCAAACCAAGCAATCCGCCGCCGACAATTACAACATGCCCTGTGCCGGGCATATGTTTTTTAAAATTATCGGCATCAACACGACTGCGCATAGTGAATATACCTGCCAGGGCAGGGACATTTTTTGGAACCGCGGCCCTGCTCCCTGTAGCTATCAGCAAAACATCATAATTGGTTTTTACACCCCTTGAATCCGTTACCTGTTTATTTACCCTGTCTATTTTTTCAATGCTGACTCCCCGCAGTAAACGGATTTTATAACCCGGCTCTTCCTCATCTTTCATTTTAACCAATTGCTCCCATTTTTGCTCGCCGCTGATGTAGTCGGGCAGCATTACGCGGTTATAAAACGGAAAGTTTTCTTTGCTGAAGATGGTTATTTCATCATCCTGGTTAATTTCCCGGTACGATTTTACAAAGCCATAAGCACCTGCACCTGCGCCAATAACTACGATACGCTGAAATGGCTTTTTATATTTCACCACGTTTACAGCGCAATATTTAAAGTCAGGTTCCTTTGAAATGGGATCGACCTGGTCTGAGGTCAAATTGTTAATCCGGTTAAGATCATTGCCCAATATTTTACCCCAGTGCATAGGCACAAAAACAACCCCTGGTTTTATTTGGGTTGATATTTTGGCTTTAACCTGCACTTCGCCCCGGCGGGAAGTAATTACGGTAATATCTCCTTCATTGATGCTCAACAAGGAGGCATCATCCGGGTTGATCTCCATAAAGGATTGCGGAAAATGCTGGTTAAGTTTGTTCACCTTCCCGGTTTTGCTCATGGTATGCCACTGATCGCGGATGCGGCCTGTAGTTAAGATAAAGGGAAAAGCATCATCCGGTTTTTCGCTTGTATTGGCATCGGGTACGGGATGTATAATTGCTTTTTTTGTAGGCGTATAAAAGCGTTTATCCGTAAATAACCGGGTGGTGCCTGCTCCCTGGCTTTTCTTTTTATAGGGCCATTGCACAGATCCCTGTTCTTTCAGGATCTCATAAGATAATCCGCTAATATCAATATTGGTTTTTGCGGTTAAACGGACATGCTCGGAATAGATTGCGGCAGCATTTTCAAATTTGAAGCCCTTATAACCCATTTTGTTTGCAAAACGGCAAATGATCTCCGCATCGGGCAAAGCTTCACCGGGCGGCTCAATTATTTTATTCAGATAACTGATGCGCCGCTCGGAGTTGGTCATGGTTCCTTCTTTTTCGGTCCATGCGGCAGCCGGTAATATCACATCGGCATATTGCAAACTTTCAGACTTATCGCTGATCTCTTGCACCACCACAAATTTGGCCTTCTTTAATGCGGATTCCGCCAGGCGTACGTTGGGCAAACTTGTCAGCGGATTGGTGCACATGATCCATATTGCTTTTAAGGTGCCATTATCCAATGCCTCAAACATTTCTGTCGCAGTTAATCCCGGTTTGGGATTGATCTGTGCTCCGCCCCAAAATTTCTGTACTTCTTCACGGTGCAACGGATTGCTCAAGTCTCTGTGAGCAGGCAACAGATTAGCCAGGCCGCCAACTTCCCTCCCTCCCATTGCATTGGGTTGTCCGGTTAACGATAATGGGCCCGCACCTGGTTTGCCTATGTTCCCGGTGATGAGATTAAGGTTAATGAGGCTAAGGTTTTTATTTACACCTGTCGAACTTTGGTTAAGCCCCATCGTCCACATCGAAATAAAGCCCTTTGCTTCGGCAATATATTTTGCAGCAAGGCGGATATCACTTTCGTTTACACCACATTGCTGTGCCGCTTCGGCGATAGTTTTTTTAAACACAATTGCACTGTACTGCTCAAATCCTTCTGCATAATGCGTAATAAAATCGAGGTCGATATCGCCATTCTCAATCAATGCTCTGCCAATAGCGTGATTGAGTGTAATATCAGTTCCAGGTTTGATCTGCAGGTGCAAATCGGCAATGCTGCAACTATCGGTAACCCTCGGGTCAATCACAATTATTTTTATATTGGGGTTTGCAGCCTTATGGGCTTCAACCCTGCGCCATAAAATAGGATGGCACCAGGCGGGATTTGCGCCGGTTACATAAAAGCAATCCGCCAGCTCAATGTCATCATAACAAAGCGGTACGGTATCTTCACCTAAGGCCATTTTATAAGCAGCAACAGCGCTGCTCATGCACAGGCGGGAGTTGGTGTCGATATTATTACTGCCTATAAACCCTTTCATCAGTTTATTGATCACGTAATATTCTTCAGTAAGGCACTGACCCGAGGCATAAAATGCCACTGAGTCAGGCCCGTACTTATTTATGAAAGTTTTGAAAACAGCTGCTGTACGGTCAAGTGCCTCATCCCAGCTAACCCGCTGCATGGGCATACTTTTGTTATACCGCATTTGCGGATAAAGCAGCCGGTCGCTCTTATCGTTTACCGTATAGTGCAGGTTGAGACCTTTACCGCAGAGCATCCCTTTATTTACAGGATGCGCTGCATTGCCTTCAACCAATACATTGCCGCTTTTATCCTTATGAACAAGCACGCCACAGCCTACCCCGCAATAACAACAGGTGGAAGTTGACGTGTTTATTTGCTGCTTTTTTACAGGCATCTATTTATGTTTTTATATCATGCCACACCACTGGCTAATATTGGTTCACTGTCAATGCTTTCGGTTTGCTCGGCCGTTTTTGTAAACCTGGTTACTAATACAATCAGGGATACCGCAATTACCGCGTAACCGATATAGGTAAAGGCCTGTACATAAGTGATGGTTGTTGATTTAAACAGGAAGCCAAAAAGCATCCCGCCAAGGTTGCCCCCGGCGCCTACTATACCACTCACCATACCCACATTTTTTGTGTTTACAAAAGGCACGATACCGTAGGTAGCACCGTTTGACATTTTCAGGAACAGTGCGAATGAAAGCATCGAAATGATAGCCACCATCAGGCTGCCCGACTGTGCAAATAAGATCAGTCCGCAACCCTCAAGTAATAACATACCGGCCAGTAATAAGCCTTTTCCGCGCATGCCGAATTTGCCGCCAACTTTGTCTGATACGATACCTCCCAATGCTCTTGCAAATAAATTCATGAAACCGAAAACGCCCGCCCAGAAACCTGCCATACTTTGTGTTAAATGAAAGGAATCCACAAAGTGCAGCGAGGCAACATTGTCAAAAGTGATCTCCATACCAAAACAAACGGCATAGGCCATGGTGAGCGCCCAAACACGCCAGTCAGCTAAAATTGACCAATCTGTTTTCGATCTGTTTTGCTTGTGCCCGATTTCATCATAATTGCCGTTAGGGGTATCCTTTGTGTATTTATAATACAGGAAGGCAATGATCAGCATCATAACGCCCGGAACAATCATAGCATACCGCCAGGCTTCGCCTTTTGTATAACCGAAACCTACTATGGTGGCAAATATCAGCGGCATCACCATATTGGTTACACCACCGCCAAGGTTACCCCATCCGCCGGTAACAGCATTTGCCGTGCCTTTTATTTTGGGTGCAAACATCATAGAAGTGTGGAACTGGGTGATCACAAAAGAAGCGCCTATTACGCCTATAGCCAGCCTGAATAAAAGAAAGGTCATATAACTATGTGCAAGGCCCACAAAAAATACCGGCAGGGAACCGATCAGCAATAACCTGATGGCCGTTTTACGCGGTCCCCAGGTATCGCAAAGTTTACCTATAATCAGGCGGGCAATGATGGTAGCAGTTACAGATGCTATAATGATATTACCTACTTGTCCTTTTGTTAAATGTAGTTCGCCCCTGATGGTTGGCATTAGCGGTGCAAGTCCAAACCAGCCAAAGAAGCAAACAAAAAACATGAGCCAGGTAATGTGAAAGGTGCGCATTTGCACGCCCTTCAGCGAAAATATGTTGAGTTTGGTAAGTTGATTCTTCATGATTCGTTTCTCCTTATTATTTTATTTACCGAAAATGTAAAAGAAAGTAGCCCGGTAAACCAATACATGGCTGTCGGGTAAATAGCCGGTTGTGGATGGATCTCTTTGGTCTTTATATTGGATAAACCACAGATTAGGCATAAAATGAATGTTTTTCGCCGGGGTAAAATCCAGGCCTGCGGTGATGAAATGCTCTTTCGTATATGGGCTATAGGCAGGTAAATTGGTGTTAGATGTATAAACATCTCCCGCATTAAAATCGTTATCCGGATTATAGCCATCGTAACGGGCAAAGAATCCCCATTTATCCTTGTAGATGGCGCCATGTGCGTACACAGAAATAGCCAGAGCTGTTGCATCAACCGACGTTTTGGTTGTTGCATCGCTTAGGCCGTTCCCGAATTTTTGAGTGTATGCTTCCAAACCAAAAGTGATCTTTGGCGTGGTATAGGCTGCAAATCCTTTTAACATACTCCTGTATTGTCCGCCGACTGCTGCGGTGGCCGGTGCTGTTTTCATATAATCAGCATACAGGTCAAAAATTAACGTTTGATTTAAAAATTTGGCGTAGATATCTCCGTAAAATGCTTTGTAGAAACCGGTATTGGCAGTTGCTGCAGATCCTAAACTCGCGGAGCTACCGGCACTGTTATTAGCGATCAGTATATTATAGCCAAAGTTTTTGGTGGCTGGATCAAAAACACCCTGTAAAGATGCGCCAACATCATAAGCGTTGGTTCTGTGAAAATCCGAAATGGTCCGTTCTATTGCACGATAGCCCCATATTTTTTCTGTTAACATCGGAAATGCGGGCGTAAGCATTTCGCCGATAACAAGGTCTGTTCCGCTCCATACACCATGCCATCTCAGATCAAAGTTTTTAATATAGAAAGCCATTTTGTTATCAGCAAGGTTATCGCTGTTGGAAATACTTGTTGTGCCCGAAACAGCAGTATTAGCCGAGGGTTCTGATGCCAGTAAAACCTCAGCTGTAAATTTTTTGCTGATGTCATATTCATAGCCTAAATAGACACGACGGAACTGAAATGCGTTCCGGTAGGTTGGCACACCATTATAGTTGGTTTCGGGGCCGCGATTGCCGGCATCGGCATGTGCGTTATAGTAGAAATCACCGAAAGCATAACCCCATACCCTGCGAACTGGCTTCCAGGTGGTATCAGTTTCGGCTGGTTTTAGCGTAGTATTTGGTTGGTCGGAGGGTTGATTTGATTTTTTGTCTGATTTTAGATCAGCACTTGCGTAAATAGCTGAAGAATTTCCGTTTGTTGCCTGTGCTTTTGCCGTGACAGGTAATAAATATGATGAAAATAATAGAATTAGCGCAATATTGCGTTGGTTTGATACATTTTTGTACATTTGATTTGGTTTTTTATTTGTTAAAGCGATAAAAACTGTTTAACCCTGTCTGGGAATGCGACCTCCCGGCAGGGCTTTTTTATGTTTATTGAAGTTGATTTTTTCTCATAGGCTACTCATGTTTTATTAATATGCTCCATTAATTGAATTAACTGTCATAAATATAGCGCATTTCATACAAAAAATCAATTAACGGTGTATTTTTTACACATTTTTATGATTTAAATTATAAAAACAATATTTTTTATCAAAATTTCAAAAACTCAAAGTTAAATTTTAGGTTAAATGTGAATTTTACAACGAGTTTTGATAAAATAATTGAAATAAATTATTAAATTGTTAATTTTAAATGGTGTTTGACCGACTATTTAGCAATAAAAATCACTAAAATGAATAAATACTTAAAAATTATTTTGTTTTTTCGATAATAAGATCACCAATTTCATGAATAATCAATCAAAAGCACGCACAGAATTGATATTTATCAAATTTTCCGAGAAAATAAAGAAGAGCAATGGCAATCGCACCCCAATTAATCATATTTTCCGTTACATTTATTTAAAATAATAACAAACCCGCTTAGGGAAGTTAAAAGAAAGCTTAGGGACATAATTCAGGAGATAATCTTTAACATAGCCGGGGTTTAAGATAGCGCATCCTTGATTTTGCAGGATTTTAAAAAGAGGGTGATAAAGACGCCTCAAAAACAACGATAGAATTTAAAAAGCCAACGTGCCCCGCCGGGAGACAGGGACTTTTGGCATCACTCTCAATAAAAATAGGCCCGATTTGCATGGTACAAACCGAAATTTCTTTGTTTAGTTATCTTCATCGGCAAAGCCGATATAAACCCGGCCCTCACTCTCTTTTACAAGGAAGGTTTTGATAGACAACTCTTCATTTGTTAAACACTGACCGCTCAGCAGCGAAAAAGTGTTTTTATGGAACGGGCAGGCCACTTTTGGTTCACAACTTTCGCCGGTACTGCCGATCATGCCTCTCGATAAAACCATTTGTTGTTTATGGGGGCATAAATTTTGCGTTGCATACCATTCGCCACGGCGGGCAAAATTGTAAATCGCAATTTGTTCATCCCTTAACTTTACACAGGCGCCCCCATTTGCAGGAACATCATCAGCATAACATGCCAAAACCCATTCAATAGCAATTGTTGTTTCCATATTTCTTTATTTTTTATCCGGCGAACCGGGATATATTTAAAATTTTATTCTCTTACTTTTTTTGCCATTGTTGGAGTTTTCTCCAACAATCAGGAGCGCTCCTGCCTCAAGAATTCTCCCCATCCTTAACATATCGGTATTTGTTGGTGACAACACCAACAAGGGCGTAATTCCAATGACCAATGACCAATGACCAACTACCACTTCGCCTTAACCTGATCACGCATAGGTTCAAACTGAACGCTCGGATCTTTTTCTTCAGGGGCATTAATAAAGTGGGTAAAGCGCTTACGCAAAGCAGGGTCGTCAACTACCTCTTTCCATTCACAGTGATACGTATTTACCAGGGACTGCATCTCTTCTTCTAATTGAGCAGCTAATCCAAGACTATCATTTACGATCACGTTTTTTAAATAACTCAATCCGCCATCCATTTTATTCAGCCAGGTTGCTGTGCGCGATAGCGGCTCCGCCGTCTTAATATAAAACATCAGGAACCTGTCGAGGTATTTTACCAGTGTTTTTTTATCAATATCAGTTGCCAGCAATTGTGCATGCTGTGGCTTTGAACCACCATTACCGCATACATACAGGTTCCAGCCTTTTTCGGTAGCGATAATTCCAAAATCTTTTGCCTGGGCCTCGGCGCACTCACGTACACAACCACTTACACCACCTTTAATTTTATGTGGAGCCCGTATTCCTTTATACCTGTCTTCAATTTCAATGGCAAATGATACACTATCGTGCAATCCAAAACGACACCAGGTGCTGCCTACGCAACTTTTCACAGTCCGCAAAGCCTTGCCGTAAGCATGACCGCTTTCAAAGCCTGCATCTATCAGCTCTTCCCAAATGGCAGGCAGATCATTCACATGCGCGCCAAATAAATCAATACGCTGTCCGCCGGTAATTTTGGTGTATAAACCGTATCGTTTTGCAACCTGACCTAAAACAATCAGCTTATCGGGTGTAATTTCGCCACCGGGGATGCGCGGCACAACCGAATAGGTACCCCCTTTTTGAATGTTCGCCAAAAAGCGGTCGTTGCTGTCCTGTATGGTATCCTGCTTTACAATTACATCATTCCATAGACTGGAGAGGATACTGGCCACTGCAGGCTTGCAAACCTCGCAACCATCACCTTTGCCGAAATGGTCGAGCACCAGGTCATAGTTCTTTAGTTTATTGATCTTCACAAGGTCGAACAATTCCTGACGGGAATATTCAAAATGCTCACAGATCACATTCTTTATATATTGCCCGTTTGCTTTCATTGTGCCGGCAATAAGGTCTTTAACCAATGGCACACAGCCACCGCAGCCCGTTCCTGCTTTGGTGCATTTCTTTATACCGTCAACAGTGCTGATTCCAAGGTCGGTAACCGCAGAGCAAATGGCCGCCTTATTAACCGCCTCGCAGGAGCAAATGAGCGCTTCATCCGGCAGACTCATCACACCCGCGCCTTCATTCTCAGCACCACCACGTGATCCAAGGATCAGATCTTCTTTGTTTGGCGGGAGTACAATTTTGTTGTTAACTGTTTGCAACAGCATATTATAAGCATCCGCATCGCCAATTAAAATACCACCTAACAATTGCTTGCCATCGGTACTGATATTTATCCTTTTATATATGCCTTTATGTGTATCCTCAAAAACAATAGTACGGCAATCCGGCTCGGTTATAAAAGCATCGCCAAAGCTGGCAACGTCAACACCAATCAGCTTTAGCTTGGTGCTCATATCATAACCATAAAACAATTTACTGCCGTTGGTTAATTGGTTTACAACGATCTCAGCCATCTCATAGCCGGGCGCTACCAGGCCGTATATCATACCTTCGTACAAAGCACATTCACCGATGGCAAAAATGCAGGTATCGCTGGTTTGCATTTTTTCATTGACCACGATACCGCCCCTTGTGCCGGTTTGCAGACCGCATAGTTTTGCCAGCTCGTCGCGGGGCCTTATTCCGGCAGAAATTACCAGCATATCAACTGCCAGTACACTTTCGTCGGTAAAATGCAGTGCTTCTATTTTACGTTCTCCGCCGATATAGGCAGTGCTTTTATTCAGATGGATACTTAAACCCAACTCCCTGAGTTTTGATTGCAGCATGGCGCTTCCGGCAGAATCGATCTGCCTGGGCATCAATCGTGGTGCAAATTCAATTACATGTGTATCAGCAATCCCCAGATCCATTAGCGCTTTGGCTGCTTCAAGACCAAGCAGACCACCGCCCATAACTGCTCCCGATTTAGTATTCGTGGCATAGGCATTTATCAGCTCCAGATCGTCAATAGTGCGGTAAACAAAAACACCTTCCTTTTCTACACCCGCTATATCGGGCACAAAAGCAGAGGAACCCGTAGCCAGCACAAGGAAATCATAGGCATAGGTAATGCCCGATAAAGAATGGATTGTTTTAGCCGACCTGTTTATTTCCTGTATAGGATCGCCAAGATGGAGTGTAATATCATTTTCGGCGTACCATGAAAATTCGGAAAGTGAAAGATCGGCGGCTGATTTGCCGTTGAAATATTCACTCAGATGAACGCGGTCGTAAGCATGGCGGGGTTCTTCGCCAAAAACGATGATGTTGAAGTCTGCTGACCTGGCTATTAGTTTCTCACAAAACTTATAACCTACCATTCCGTTGCCAACTACAATGATTGTTGGTTTAATCATACCGATTTTTTAAATTGTTAAAGCGTTTAAACCTGTAAATACAATAATTGCGACCTTATTTGTATTTACAATAGCAATTTTAAACAAAAAAAATCGATATTCAAATATTTTTTATTAATTTGGTCATAAATAATTAAATAATTACAACGATAATGTGATTTTAACATGATTTAAATCACATTTTGTTGAAATTATTTCACAAAAAATCATAGTTGATTAAAATTATGATGATTTGAACTGATAAAAAGGGTACTTTTTTAAAGATTTACTAAAAAAATGCAAAACATATCCATTAATCCCGAATTATTTGTTTTAGGCGCCGGGCCGGGCGATCCGGAATTAATTACTGTTAAAGGGCATAAAGTATTACAACAAGCGGCTGTGGTACTGTACGATAATTTAGCTAACCAGGAACTTTTAAGCATTTGCTCCGACGATTGCGATAAAATATACGTAGGCAAACAACCTTACGGCGAATACACCCCGCAGGAACAGATCCATGAAATGATAAAACACTTCGCTTTTGCCAAAGGCAGGGTAGTGCGCTTAAAAGGCGGTGACCCGTTTATTTTCGGCAGGGGTTTTGAAGAAATTATGTACGCCCGCGCACAAGGCATTAAAACTCATTTTATACCGGGTATTACCAGCATGCAGGCCTCCGGCTTCGAAGATATCCCGCTGACACACCGCTCCATCAGCGAAAGCGTATGGATGGTGACCGGCACAAAAAAAGACGGCAGACTATCCGCAGATTTAAAACTGGCGATACAGAGCAAGGCTACCGTTGTGATATACATGGGTATGAAAAAGCTAAATGAAATTGCCCAAACCTATATCGATGCCGAAGCCGGGCACATCCCCGCGGCTGTTATACAGCATGCTTCCCTCCCAAATCAAAAATCGGTAAGGGGACTTGTTAAGGACCTGCCGCAATTGGCGGAAAGCAAGCAGCTGACTTACCCGGCAATTATAATAATAGGTGATGTATGCAATCTTATTAACCAGATAACAGGAATATGAAAATCAGGATAAAGGGGAATTCCCTGCGGTACAGGCTTAGCAAGAGTGATGTAGATAAGTTTTCCGCAAATGGCTATATCGAAGAAACAACTGATTTCGGCAGCCAAACGTTTACTTATGCCCTGCAAAAGAATCGTCTTAATAATTTGTCGGCCATGTTTGAGAAAAACAAAATAACCCTGTTCATGCCCGAATTTATGGCCGTTGAATGGGCGGAAACGGATAACGTGGGGTTCGAGTACACTGATAATGGCTTATTTCTGTTGGTTGAAAAAGATTTCAAATGTTTGGATAATGTTGCCGGGGATCAAAGCGACAATTATCCGAATCCGCTGCTGAAGTGTTAGTGGGGCTTAACCCACCGCCAGTTCAGGGAATCCGTCCGTCCGTTTACAGGTGCCACACCTCCTGGACGAACGGACAAAACTTGGCAGGATTAACTTGTCATCCTGAGCGAAGCGAAGGATCTTCTCAACCCAGCAATTTCCGTGTGCATAGTTCGCAATGCATATCGTAGAAGATCCTTCGCTGCGCTACCCATGACACATTCTAAAATTAGCAGGGGGTGTCATGGTGAGTAATCTATATTTTACAAATAACCCCATTGAAAATGACAGGTAAAGTTAGGAATTTTGGAAAAGAAAGCAACCTATGGCAACGTAGCAGTTGTCC
>Ga0316224_1000217_pt1 | contig 87982 bp, 87 predicted proteins | sample TBH18013metaG_FD_206254 | JGI IMG/M metagenome (GOLD analysis project Ga0316224, IMG submission 206254) | Freshwater microbial communities from Trout Bog Lake, Wisconsin, USA - TBH18013 | ecosystem: Environmental > Aquatic > Freshwater > Lake > Hypolimnion/Profundal zone | place: USA: Wisconsin...
GGTCAAAAATGGCAACCCGTCCGCGCCGTGGCACATTGCGCCAGAAGCGCCACAGGTACGGTTGATTGCGTTCTTCCTCGGTGGGCGCGGCCACCGGGTTAATCTGGTACATGCGCGCATCGAGTGCCGAAGTAATCCGGCGGATCGCGCCACCCTTGCCTGCGGCATCGGCACCCTCAAAAGCACACACCAGAGAACGGTTTTTAAAGCGCGGATCACGGACCAGATCCGACAGCCGGCCCTGCCACTTTGCCAGTGCTGTCTTGTAGGCCTTTTCGGTCAGCGTGTGATCCAGGTTGAGCTCTGAAAGCACGTTGCGGCCATCGGTGTCGACCCGCATCATCGGTGCCACCGGCGTATCCTGTTTGGTTTTGCTGGCGAGTTTCTTTTGCAGCGCATCCAGTATTATTTTCCCCACTGTTAAGGACCGATAATGATCATCGGTGCCTTCCACCACCACCCATGGCGACCAGGCAGTATTGGTCATGCGCAGCAAATGCCCGGCCGTGTCCTGCAGCTTGTCGTAGGTCTTGAGCCGGTCCCAGTTCCACTTGGTGACGCGCCACGCGGTGCGGGGGTTGCTTTCCAGTTCCTTGAGGCGTTTTTTCTGGCCGTCTTTGGTCAGATGAAACCAGAATTTGAGTACCAGCGCCCCTTCATTGACCAGCATTTTTTCAAAGCGGTTGATCTGGTCTGCCAGGGCGTCAAGATCCTTCAGCGATATTTCGCCCTGAATGCGCTGGCGGATCGGATCCGAATACCAGGAGCCGGCAAATATACCGATGCGTCCCTTGGGAGGCAGACTGCGCCAGAAGCGCCACATGTTCGGGCGTTCCCGTTCCTCATCGGTCGGTTCGGCGAAGGCCAGGGTTGTGATAAAGCGGGGATCCATCCATTCGTAGAGCACATTGATGGTCTCGCCCTTGCCGGCGCCATCCTGGCCGCTGATCAGTACTATGACCGGTATTTTTTTGTTTTCATGCAAACGGGCCTGTGCTTCCAGCAGTGCCGCGCGCAGTACCGGCACGGCGTCGCGAAACACGGATTTACTGATGGTGTGACCAAGTTCTGCTGATTCAAACATTGCAATGCTCCGATTGAGTGCTGCTGTGGGGGGCTGTCATTTCAATATAGCTACCCGGGAATGGGCATGCAAGGTGATTTCAGTCAGTCAGGCCGTCAGCGGCAGGCTTGCCAGAACGCTATTCAAATGCCAGAACCTGATCATCGTCACCCGGAAGGCAGCCAGAGGCCACAGGTGTCCAGCCATGATGCACCACAATCTGCTGCTCGTTATGACATAGCTCAAGATGCTGACTGCCGGGCAGTCGTTGTCTGACAAACGTTTCAATCGACGCGGGCAGGCTGACTTTGAGCTCCATGGTGTTGATTTCATTTCTGGGGTGGTCAAGCAGATGCAGTAATGGTGTTACTGCGGCGGCGATGATCAGCAGGCCCGAACCCACATGAACCGGCCTCGGGTCGTAGTTTGCCGCTTTGAGCCAGGTTTGGGCGCGGGTTCGCGTATCAGCGCCGTCAGGCAAATTTCCCCAGGAGATCGCCAGCAGTTCAATAACCCATTGATTGCAGTTCTGGTAGAGCGTGCTGTACGGGTAGGCGTTGGCGCTGTAAGTGGCACCCAGCAATCCGAGGGCACGCGCTCTGTCCTGGGCGGCCTGCTGCACGGCGCTGGCCTGCTCGGCGGGCATGCCGACGATGGAGATATAGCCCAGCGCCGGATTGTCACTGCCACCGACGAAGCCCGCCAGTCCCTGATCGAAAATGCGCGGCTGACCTTCATCGCACGCATAGTAGAGTTGCCGCGCCGTCCACGAACCGGCATCGTTCCTGCTCATGATGGCCGCGTGCGAGTAGCGGATGTGAAAGCGCGACAGGTCAAGTCCCGAGCGGCTGATGATGACCGTGTCGTGTCCAAAAGCGTCCAGGGCATCGCGCACTGCTGCGGCAAAACGCAGAATGTGATCCTGTTCGACAGCGGTAGTTTGCCTGCTTCGGTCGCAAAAGCCGGTTGATGCGGTGGTACTGCCGAAATTTGACTGTGCCTGCGCGGTGCTGCATAAAACTGCGCAGAACAGTACTAAAAAATAGTTCAGAGACTGACCTTATGTGCGGCCAGTTCATCGACCCAGTCGTCATTGAGTGCGAGGAAGAAGGCGTTGCGTGTGTCGCCGTGTTCGAAGGCGATGCCATAGGCGCGCTGCTGTGCGTGCACCGGATCACCATTCTTCAGTTGCTCCCGGTCGACCGTGGTCTGTGGCAGATCTACCATCACCAGCAGGTCGGATTCATTGGCCTGCATTGTCACGCGCGCCATGCCGGGCTTCTGCGGTGCCTGCGCGACGTTGACGACGTGATAGTCACGATCGGCGACTTTTTTATCTTTGGAACTGTTGCTCGAGGATGAAACCGAATCGGAAACACTGCCGCTGGAATCTGAGCCGGCACTGGAGGCGGATGAGGCCAGACTGTCGGCCTGCGCGTGCAGGGTTGTGCCGATGGCCAGAACGATCAGGCTGATGCGGAGTAATGAAGTCATTGCAGGTTCCCAGTTAATTGAAAAATGTGTAAATACGGTCATGCCCGGATTTTAATCGATCCAAAGTCATTTCGGAACGGTGGGCCGGTCTAAAAACCAATTCTGGTTAGCAGTGTTGGATTCGTGCTTCAGTTCTGCGCCGGTATAGATAAATCAGCATCACGGTCACGGCAAAAAATACCGCGGTTGCGCCGAACAGCGAGAAGTGGATGCCGATTCTGCTGCCGATCAGTCCGACGAAGATGCCGCTGAATAATCGCAGTCCGGCTGATGACATGCCAAACAGACCCAGCACCTTGCCGCGGATTGCGTCCGGTGCTTTGAGTTGCACTATGGTCTGGTTCATGCTGCCAAACGACAGTTCGCAAAAACCGGCGGCGAACAGGCAGCACAGCGCTGCCGGATAGTTGCTCGTCAGTGCGAAGCCGCCCAGTGCGACTGCCCAGGCCAGTGCGAAACCCATCGAGGCGGTGGGCGACACGCGTGTAAAACGCATCCCGGCTTCCAGCGTGATGCCCGCGAACAGGGCACCGGCTGCGTCTGCGGCCAGCAACATCGAATAAGCCAGACCCGGTTCAATATTGCCCAGATCGGTGGCGAAACCTGGCATTTGCGCCTGATAGCTGTTCCCGACAAAAAACGAGGCCGCGCCGGACAACAGGATCATGACGCCCAGTGTTGGAACGGATTTCACTGCAATGATGGTTGCCCAGATGTCGCCCAGGCCGCGCACCCGGCGACTGGCCGACAGCGCCAGTCGTTTGGCGCGATGATGATGCGGTGCCGAGATTAACCAGATCAGCAGCGGCAGGTACAGGGCTGCGTTGAGGAAAATTCCTTTCGACGGCCCGAGCGTGGACATGATCAGGCTGCCGACACCCGGGCCCACCAGCACGCCAAAATAGCGCGCGGTCGCATTCAGCCGCACCGCACTGGCCAGTTTTTCAATGCCGACAATGTCGTACAGCAGCACCTGACTTGATGTCATCCAGAATACCCCGGCAAATCCATGCAGCACGAGCAGCGCCATGGCCCAGGGTATGGTCAGTGTATCGGTCACAAAGAAGTAGCCCCATCCCAGTGAAACCAGCATGAACAGGGCGCCGCCGATCTGGATCAGACGGCGTGAATCGAAGCGGTCGTTGAGGGCCCCGACGCCAACAGAGAACAGCAGAAAGGGCAGCCAGTGCGAGATCACCGCGAAGCCGCCCAGGGTCGGCGATTTGAATTTTTCAAAGGCGACCCAATAGCTGATGACGTGCTCGACATTGTCGGCCATCATGGTCAGAACGAACGTGCCGACAAAGGCCGGAAAGCTGGGAATGTTGAGCGCTTCGAACGCCTGGTGTTTGCTGCTCTGTTTCATTTTTTACCGGTGCTCATTTTGGTCAACTCGTTTAAACCCTTGCCTTCGACAATCTGTCGCACACATTTCTCAATGCGCGCTTCGCGGGTTTTGGATTGTTTGGGCGCAGAAAAATGCAGCAGATAGGCTTTGCGGCGTCCTGGCGTCAATGTGTCAAACGCTTTTTTCAGAGCCGGGTCTGCATGCAGTTTATGCTGGAATTCTTCAGCAATATCGAACTCTTCAACCCCTTTGAACGCCACCTTGACACCGTCCTTTTCCAATTCAATCGCCTGGGCAATATACGACTGCAGGATTGCTTTCATTTTGGTGACTTGCTGCACACTGGTGAATCTGACCTGACGTCCGGCCTGCACATTGCTGGTTTGCCGGATCAGGATTGCCTGTTCATCTTTTAACAGAGAACCTTTGATAAACAGCAGTGCGCAATATTCTTTGAATGCGTGAATCAGGACGACATTGCTGTCGTTAAACGTGTAGCAGGGCACGCCCCACTTCAATTCTTCATTCAGCTCGCAACCAAGTACGATGGTTCGGAGTTTCTGCATTTCCTTTTGCCATGTTGTGGCACGATTTAAAAAAGCATCAACCAGTGGATTTTTTTTAGTCATGAATTCATGTCCTCAAATAATGAATGGCATGCGCGATTTCAATTTCACCGGGTTCGAAATCAGTTGGTATACACGCGCACATAATCTACCAGCATTTCCGCCGGAAAAACAGTTGAACTGTCCGGCGCGCCAGGCCAGCTGCCACCGACTGCCAGATTCAGAATGAGGAACCGGCCCTGAGCGGAATCAAAGGGCCAGACTGCGCCGGCCGGCAGGCTGCCTGGGGTGAACGTGGCGTAAACATTGGAAGGCGTATCGACATAATATTGCACCAGACCTTTTTTCCAGATCATGCCGTACACATGCCAGTCCGATGCCAAAAAGGAGCCTGTCACAGTGCTGTAGTGACTCGTCGGTCCTGCAGCGCCAGACGCACCGGTCATATGCAGGGTGCCGGCAATCCAGTCAGGAACCGGTGCATTGATATGCTCCATGACATCCATTTCACCACAGGCAGGCCAGCCTGCCTGACCGATGTTGTTACCCAACAGCCAGAACGCCGGCCAGAATCCCTGCCCCTCTGGCAGTTTCATCATCGCTTCAACGCGTGCGTACGTCATGCTGAGTCGGCCGGCTGTATTGATGCGGGCCGAGGTGTAAATTCCGGCACCCGGCTGTTGGGCCACGATGTGCAGAAAACCATCGGTCGCGCCGACATAGGCATTTGGATTGGCGGTGCAGGGCGACACGCTCGAAGCCCAGCCACAATAGACTTCGAGTTCATTGTTGACGGTCTTGAAGCCGCCAGCCATCGAATCGAATTCCCAGTAACGGCTGTCCGGCGATGCATTCAGGCCGGTGCTGTTGGCAAATTCGTCGCTCCAGATCAGGGTACCGGATGGCACTGTGGTAGAGATACTGGTGCTGGCAATGGCACTGGATGTCATCCCGGGCGTCGTTGCGATGGCGTTCACGGTCTGGGCGGTCGATACCAGAAATGGTGTGGAATAGAGCATGGAATTCTGTGTTGGAGTGCTTGCGTCAGTGGTGTAATAGACGGTTGAAGCCTGCGTGGCACTGTTGATGGCAACGATTACGGCGCCGTTCTGCGCAGCAGTCAGCGTAATAACCGGCTCGGGTATCGCTTGCTGGACTGCAGGCGCAGCCGTATTTCCTGAGCTGCCGCCTCCCGCGCAGGCACTGAGGAACAGCAAAGTCGCCAGTGCAGGGAGTATGCGACACATCGGGTGGTGATCAATTTTCATGGGCTGTGCCGGTTCCTGAACAACGTCAATAAAGTGAATACAAAATTACAGCTGTTCCGATTCGATGATGTGCTCACCGGATTGTTCACGCAGCACGCCTTCCAGCAACGCCTGTGCAATTTTTTCGGGGCTGACTGCACGGTAGCGTTTCGGAATCAGAGCGCGCAATGCCCGTGCGATGTAAATGCCGATTAATTCACCAGGACGCGATTCGGTGCGCACGGTATCGATCAATGAGGGCCGCACGATGGTGAAGGCTGGAAACGCCAGCGCACGTATGCCGGCTTCCGCTTCGGCCTTGGTGCGCAGGTAAAAGTTGCCATCCAGGCTGGCACCCAGCGATGAATTCAGTGCGTAGCGGGTCGCGCCGGCTTTTCTGGTCAGCATGGCCACATGGATCGGGAGGTCACGATCGACCGCGGCAAAGGCGGTCTGGGAACCGGCGGCTTTGATGGTCGTGCCAAGCGTGCAGATCACTGCATCGACCTGCCACCAGGATGCGTTATCAGGCAGGCTGGAAAAATCTACCACGTGGTTGTCCAGCTTGGCGCGTGCCGGCTGCGGCTGGCGGGTCAGGGTCACCACCTCACTGATGCGCTCATCAGCCAACGCCTGTTCCAGTACCTGGTTACCAACGGCGCCGGTGGCACCAATGAGCAATAGTCGTATCGGTGCAGCTGTATCCATGTTATTCATTGTGGTGATCTGTCGGTTCAGGAGAATGTGCAGATTAGATGTGAATAGCTTATGGCCTGTCAACCTGAGATTGCAATCGCAAGGTAATGTGCCGGATGCTGTCTGTGTCAAAAACAGCGACTGCACGGTTGACGCTCGGGCTTTACTGTTGTTAAATCCGTCAACCGGATTACTGTTTTTCAAGGGAGATGAAATGAGTGCAGATCAGACGCGTCGTACGCTATGCAAATCCGCCGGTGTGGTGTTCATGATGCTGCCCATGATGTCAGTGTGCACCTCGGCGCAGGCCAAAACCAATGCCGAACTGCGCGACAAGCTGAAATATCAGGCCAGTCCCAAAAATGGCAACAGTTGCACCAGCTGTCTTGAATTTGTTCCCGGTGCGGCTGACCAGAAAATGGGTGCCTGTAAGGTCATACCGGGAGATGATGAAATTTCTGCGCAGGGGTATTGTGATGCGTGGAATACCATGTGAGTGGCATGCCTGGTTCTACAGTGTCATGAACGGCGACCCCGCAGGCTGAGATGCGTCGCAGGCTGGATGCAATCGTAGGCTGGGATGCTTCGTAGGCTGGGATGCAATCCCAGCATTTCAACCGTTGATGCTGGGATTGCATCCCAGCCTACGAAGCATCCCAGCCTACGAAGCATCCAGCCTGCACAGTGCGATAATGCGCTTCGCGGCGTGCCGCTTCCTCAATAAAGGAGGACAGCGTCTCGCCTTCGGCATGCCGCCTCACATGATGGAGCACGGCGGCATTTCTGGCCCGGGACGGACCGGCAAACGGAAAGCACTGACTTTGATCCGATCTGTCTTGGTTGAAATCGTACAGTCCAATGCGAAGTAAGGCATGGCGTATTTTGGACGGCGCCAATGCCCGGAACGCAGCAATGTGGTGTCATCGGTCAGTATGTCACCGACTTCGGTATGTTCGAATTTCGCATTTTTATAGATGACGTCTGTAACGAGTGCGGCCCGCAGGTTGACAGCGAAAAAGTGTGAGTTATCCAAAATTGCTCCGGTCAGATCCGCATTTTTCATCTGTACATGGCGAAATTTGACCTGTTTAAAAACAGCTCGTTTTGCAGTCAGGTAATCCAGACAACCAGAAATACTGATTCCTTTCAAACAAACATCATCCAGATTGATCCGACCACCTTGTTCATTTATTTCTGAACACAAGCTGCTGAAAGCACTTTTGTAGAAATCAGGTGTTGGCATTTTATCGATGTCTGCAATCGAGGGGAGCTGCAAATCGTGTTCGAGCTGGTATTTTTTCATATTGTCAAAGATAAGCTGTTTGATACTGACTTCGCAGTCGTTTGCCATCAATGCCGATTTGATGATGTCCCTTACATCAGGGTTCAGAATTTTTCCGACATCGGAAAAAATCAGTGGTTGCCCGGCCAGCGAATAGTCATTGACGTAGTAGTCAGTCAAGCTGAAATGTTCGGTATAAATCGCGTCTTTTCCCGCATGACTGCGTTGTTCGTCGTTGCATAGCTAGCTATGCGGCCTCCTCACGCCTTGCCATACGAAAAAATCCATCGATTTCTATCCGAACATTTCAACTAGACTGACTACTAGGCGGCGATCAGTTCAGAGACAGCAGCAGGAATTTCCGGTACCGTTTTCTGTATCCTGCCACTGACCTGTTGTTGATATGGAGTGAGTCTCACGCTGGGGACTTTGGGAGTAATGGGGAACATGAATTTTCCTTGATATTTGACATCGACCAACAACGCGACGACCTGTGAAAAGAGCGTGTATTGTCGTGAAGGTCGACGCATTGATCCATGCGTGGTTTTACCGCTTGCTTACAGGATGGATTAGTGGCAGCGCGCAGCAGGTATGATCAGCGAGTCGAAGCCGTCCTGCTCAAAAACTGCCTGCGCTCACTTTCATTGTCAATCTCCAGCGACAGCGCCACAACCAGATCTCTGGCCGGCAGGCCCGCTGCCGCCTTTCTCTTGATCAGGTGCCTGGCGATGGGCTCCATGGTCTGTGCCAGAATGCTCTCCAGACTGGCTAATATTTCTGCTGAAACAGTCACCGCTGCCGGTGCCATGATCGGTGCTGCCGGCGTCTTTTCCTGCGCTTTTTCCTCTTGAGTCGGCATCTGCTGACCGAGCGTGCGCAGTATCGATTCCGTCAGCAGTTTCATATGGGCTTCGGTATTGCCGTCAAAGGCATCGAGCCAGTGTTGCGCACTGATGAAATATTCCATGCTTTTGGACAGTGCAACGTCTTCAATTCGGAACGGCAGGATCGACAGGCCCTTGTTGACGGCCCGTTCCACTTCACGGCGCACCTGCGGCGAGTTATTCGAGGTGGCGGAAAAAATCAGCAGCAGTATCTTTGAATTGTCCATGGCGGTAATGATCGCCTCGGCCCAGTCTTCACTGGGATGAATATTGCGCGGCGCAATCCAGCAACCGATATTGAAATTCTCCAGATGCCGGCACACCGCATCGGCATGGTCCCGGTCGTCTTTGGAATAGCTGATAAATACCTGATAGCTCATCAATGTTTCCGGTTAATCACCCAGCATGGAAATGGCTTTTTCCAGGCTGCGGCGCATTCTGGTAAACGCGCTGCCCAGCGCAGCAATTTCATCCTTGCCGGTCACGCTGAAATCTGGGGCATCCATATTGCCTTCACTGACTTCGCCGGCAATTCTGCTGATGGTGTTGACCGGACGGATCACCAGAAAATAGAACACCAGATTGACTGCGACCAGGATCGCCAGAAAGGTGGCCAGCATGGAAGCGGTGATCAGTTTCAGGGTGGTTTGGGCCTGCTCCATGGGCAGCGACAGCGGGACCGAAACAATCTGCGAGCCGACAATCTCATTCAACTGCCAGCCAAAACCGTTATCCGAGCCGTACAGGGAAATCATGGTTTTGGGTGCGGCCGCCGGCACGCTGTGGCAGGTCAGGCACTGACCGTCTTTGACCTTGATAGGGCGGGCCAGATACAGCGAGGCGCCATTGGCAGTCTGACGTTCACCGATCAACTCCTTGATCTCGGTATGGTCGCGCAGGTTTTGCACAATGTCCGACTCCCATTCCACGACCCGGTCGCGCGGGTTGGTCGGATTCAGGGTTGCTTCCTTGTAGGTGTAGTCGGGATAATTTTCGCGCAGATTCAGAAAACTCTCGGTAGCGGCATACGACGGCACCGACTGGGGCAGAAACTGGGTGGTCAGCATCTCGGTCAGCAGTGGCTTGATTTCCTTGGTGGTGTAATTGCGCGCATTCATTGCCGCTTCCATCATCAGGCGCGCATGGGTGATGACTTCGCGTTTGGCATTATCCTGCAGAATGACTTCGGAAAATTTATAGGTAAATCCCAGCCCCAGCGCAAAAATCAAAAACAGCGCCAGATTCATTTTTACAAGCAGTTTCATAGATCGGTTTCCAGTTTAAACAGTTCAACTTATTTTTAACTTATTGTCAATTTACAGAGCCCGAGCTCATGAATTCACACAGCCGCTGCCTGAATTCTTCAGTCATCTCGCCACCAGGCAGCTGCGTAAAATGCAAGGTCTTGAACTTGTCCGGCACCAGCGCCTCGACTGCCGTGGTTTCATCGATCGTCACCGGCAGGATAAACAGTGCACCGTCCGACATGTTGCGCGAGCGGTCGATGGCATAATTCCATTCGCGCCGGAAGTAACCTTCATGCCGGACCTGCGTCGTGGCTGAAATCACCGCAATGAAATACGAGCAGCGCGCAATATTTTTTTGAATTTTGCGGTCGTAATCGTCACCCACTTCCAGCCGGGCTACGTCTGACCAGGTGGTTAAGCCCGCCTCTTCCAGACCGGCCTTGATGCGCAGCACAGCGTCCAGATCTTCATGGGCGTAGCTGATAAAAACCGCATTATCCGGCATGTCACGAGCGACCGGCATGATGCGCTGCGGCGCTGCCTTGAATGTGGCACGGTTGGTGACCGGTTTTGGTTTTTCGACAGCGTGATTGACAGCGAGTACTTCAACTGCGTCAGCACCCTCAATCAGACTGAACGTGCCGAGCTTGTGCACTGCAATGCCGTACTGTAGTTGACTGGCCGTTTGCCCGTCAATGAGGATGGTGTGATCCAGCTGCTTTGTGTGGTTTTCCAGTTGCGCTGCCCGATTCACGGTGTGACCGATACAGGTGTAGGTGGCGCGCGAACTGGTGCCGGTGTAGCCGGCAACCATATCGCCGGTAGCAATGCCGATACCGATCCGTAGTGCCGGCTTGCCCGTGGCAACCTGTTCGGCGCTGAACTGTTCGATCATTTCCACCATTTCCAGTGCGGCCTCGACGGCGCGTTGCCCGTGCTGTTCCAGTGCGGTGGGCGCACCGAAAATCGCCATGAGGCGTTCGCCCGTCATCTGGTTGATCGAGCCGCCCTGCAGTGTGATGGCATCAAACATCAAGGCGTAACAGGTATTGAGCAGCTCGATGATTTCTTCGGCACCGAGTGATTCGGCCATCGCCGCAATGCTGCGGATCTCGCACAGCAAGACCGTACCGTGCACCGTGTGGCCGCCCAGATTGAAGCCGGAACTGGCCAGATCCTGTGCCACGGCCGAAGTGGCAAAGCGGCTGACCAGTTCGCGCTGCTGGTCGCGCAGGCGCTTTTTTTCCAGACTCGCGCCAATGCGCGCCTTGAGCAATACCGGATTCACCGGTTTGGACAGATAGTCTTCAGCGCCGAGCTCGATGCAGCGCACCAGATTTTCGATGCCCTCCAGTGAAGACGTGACGAGCACGGGCAGCTCGCGCAGCTGCGGGTCGGCCAGCAGGTGCTCCAGCACGGCAAAGCCGTCCAGCTCCGGCATTTCTATATCCAGCAGCAGCATGTCAAACGGGTGCTCGCGCAGCCGCTGCAATGCTTCGATGCCGTTTTCAACCACGGCGACTTCGTGACCGAGGAGCTCCAGATGGCGTTTGAGCAGCAACCGGTTGACGCGGTTATCGTCAGCGACCAGAATGTTGGCCGTACTGCTATGCATTGCAGGTGCTCTGCAGGATCTGCTCGGCTTGCTGAAATGCTTCAGTCAACCGGTCCAGTGCCTGGGTACTGGCCTGGCCCGGCTGCGGCAGTCCGCCCAATTCCAGATCGCGCGCCATGCCGGACAGTTTCAGCGCGCCGAACGTGTTGGCATTGGTTTTGATGGAATGGGCTGCGCGTTTGAAGGTCACCGCATCCCGGGCCGTACAGGCGTCGCTTAAGGTCTTGCGCATCTGCGGCGCTTCTTCCAGAAACGACCGAACCAGTTCGGTGACGAAGTCAGCGCCGGTGGTCTCCTGCAGTTCCCTGAAGATGGCGAAATTGAATGCATCCTGATCCATGTCAGTTCTCCAGATTGGTTGGGGTTTGGTAAAGGGCTTCAATCAGGCGTTCAACGCGTATCGGTTTGGTCAGGTAATCGTCCATGCCGGCCTCCAGGCACATTTCGCGGTCACCCTGCATGGCGTTGGCGGTCATGGCCACCAGACGCGGCCGGCTGCCGTTGGGCCATTTGATATTGATATGGCGCGATGCTTCCAGTCCATCCATTTCCGGCATCTGCACGTCCATGAATACCAGATCGTACTGCTGGCGGCTCACCGATTCAATCGCTTCGAGGCCGTTGGAAGCCAGGTCGGCGCGATAGCCCAGTTGCGACAGCAAACGCAGGGCCAGCTTCTGGTTGATGGTATTGTCTTCTGCCACCAGAATGCGCAGCGGGTGTTTCCTGCCCATGCTGATATCCATCTGCGAGCTCGGTTTGGTGCTGGGTGCAGTCTGGTCGGTGGGTCCAAACAGGTTGATGAGGGTGTCAAAAATCTGCGACTGATGCATGGGTTTGGACAGATAGGCGCGGAACAGATTTTCCCGGCCACCGACTTCGGAACGACCCAGCGAGCTGAACAGCACCAGCGGCAGTTGCGGCGTGTGTTCACAGATCTGGCGGGCCAGTTCGAGTCCATCCATTTCCGGCATGTGCATGTCCAGAATGGCCAGATCAAACTGTTCGCCCGACTGGATCTGTTCCAGCGCCTGCAGCGGTGATTCGTTGGCGACACAGACCATGCCCCATTTATGCAGCTGCAGTCCGAGCACCTTGCGGTTGGTGGCGTTGTCATCCACCACCAGTACCCGGCGCCCTTTGAGCTGGGGCTGCACGCCAATGAATTCCCGATGGCGGCCGGCCGGCAGCGCGGCGGTCGGCACCTCGATGGTAAACCGGAAGGTTGAACCCTTGCCCAGTCCGGCGCTTTCCACCCACATTTTTCCCTGCATCAGTTCGGCCAGGCGCCGGCTGATGGCCAATCCCAGACCGGTCCCGCCATATTTGCGCGTGGTCGAGGAATCGGCCTGTGAGAACGACTGGAACAGGCGGCTTTTGCCTTCTTCGCTGATACCGATGCCGGTATCGCTGACTGCAAAAGTCAGGGCGTAAGTCTCGTTATGGCGCAGTGCAGCCTGCACCGTCAGAATCACCTCACCGGCTTCGGTAAATTTCACGGCATTGGCCAGCAGGTTGAGCATGATCTGCCGCAGCCGGGTTACATCGCCAAGTATGCCGACCGGTACCTCGCCGTCGAAGTAATACACCAGATCGAGATTTTTTTCAGTGGCGCGTGCGCTGACCAGATCAAGCGCCGATTCGATGCAGTCGCGCAGATCAAAGGGCTGCACCTCGAGTTCCATGTAGCCGGCTTCGATTTTGGAAAAATCCAGAATGTCATTGATGATGGTCAGCAGCGTGTCGCCCGAATCGCGGATGGTGCGCGCGAAATCGCGCTGCTCTTCGTCCAGCGGCGTGTCGAGCAGCAGGCCGCTCATGCCGATGACGGCATTCATCGGCGTGCGGATTTCATGACTCATCGTGGCCAGGAACGAACTCTTGGCTTCGTTGGCACTTTCTGCAGCCTTGCGTGCCTCCTGCGCATCGGTGAACAGCTGGGCATTGCGCAGCGCCACGCCGACGTTGGCGGCGATGGTGGACAGCAGCCGCTCGTCCGAATCATCGTAAGCCCCTTCGCGATGGATGCTCTGCACACTGATCACGCCAAGATTGACACCATCAATGGTGATCGGCACGCCCAGATAGGATTGCACCACGATACCGACTACGTGCCGGTGTTCGGGGGAGTGTGCGTCATTGAGGATCAGGGCCTGGCCCGATTCGAGAATGCGGCTGGTCAGTCCGACACCGAAGGGCGTGGGGTCAAATTCTTCACCGTACTGATACGGAAAATCAATGATCGATTTTTCCCGGTCCAGCAGCGCCACATAGGCAACATCGGCCTTGAACACCTGGCGGATCTGTTCGCCGACCAGTTTGATCAGCGCATCCAGATCCAGCTTTTCGGCCAGTTGCCGGGACACGGTATTGATGGTTTGCAGTTCGGTGGCATGCTGCTGCACGCTGGCAAACAGGCGGGCATTCTGCATGGCGACCGAAGCGCACAGCGACAGTCCGGTCAGAAATTCCAGATCATTGTCATCGAACAGGTTGCCGCCGGTACGCCAGACCGCCATCGCGCCGGCCACCGAGTCACCGACGAACAGCGGCGCGACCATCAGTTTTTCATCAGTGACTTCATCGGTGCCTTCGATCTGCACCCCGCGCGCATCGGCGTTGGTATCGTTGATGTATTCGGCCTGACCATTGCTGATGACGCTGCCGATGATGCCGTTGCCGGGGGTGACCTGCATGGTCTTGAGTTCATTGGCGATGTCGCCCAGTGCGACGAAGGCACTGAAATTTTGCGCTCCCGCATCGTGCGGCACAAAGATTGCGCTGGTGTCGACCACCAGCAGTTCCTTGGCATACCCGGCAATCTTGTCCATGATGACGGACAGATCCAGTATCGAGGAAATTTCCCGCCCGACCTTGGCCAGCGCGGCACTCTGACTGGTGCGGCGCTTGATTTCTTCAAACATGCGCGAATTTTCCAGCGCGGCACCGACCGTGGCCGAGACCGTCGAGAGCAGTCTTTTTTCGGCTTCGCCGTAGGCTGCACGCCGTTCATAATTTTCCATGGCGATGGCGCCGACGATCTCATTGTTGATAATGATCGGCACGCTGATCAGAGACAGGCTGTTGTCGTTGGTGCCGGCCACCACGGTCAGGCCGGCGGCCACGATTTCTTCCGGGGTGTTGAATACGATGGCGCCGCGCGCCTCGTGCAACAGCCGGTTCATGGCCGAATCATGCAGCTTCAGGCTCAGATTCGGTATGCGCAGGCCGTCTTCAAACAGATACAGAAAGTTGACCATTTCCGCCTTGTAATCGAACCAGCGTATGGTCAGATCCTGAGTGCCGAACAGTTCGCGCAGCTGTTCGCCGACCAGTTCGATAATGGCTTCAAAACTCAGGTTGGAGGTAATGCCGTGCTGGATGCTGTTGATCAGCGCCAGTTCGGAATTGCGCTGCTTGGCTTCCCTGAGCAGGCGCTGGGTTTCATCAAACAGTTGCGCACTTTGCAGTCCCATGCCGATGGTCGCAGAGATTGTGGAGAGCAGTCGTTTTTCCGCTTCGCCGTAGGCAAAGGTGCGCTCGTAATCTTCCATGCCGATGGCGCCGACGATGACGTCGTTGATGATGATGGGCACCGAAATCAGACTCTGGCCGCTGTCATCGGTGCCCTCGATGGCAGTCAGTCCGGCGTCGTTCATTTCTTGCGCGGTATTGAACACGATCGGGCCGCGCGCCTGTTGCAGCAGCCGGTTCATGGAAGAGCCATGCAGGTGCGCCGGCGCCGGTGCCGAGCGTTCGCCGCGTTCAATAAAATACATGTAATACACCAGCTGCTGTTCGTAATCAAACCAGCGTATCGTCATGGTCTGGGTCACGAACAGTTCACGCAGCTGTTCTCCGACGAGTTCAATGATTTCCTGAAAACTCAGTTTGGCAGTGATGCCATGCTGGATGCTGTTGATTAACGCCAGTTCGGAATTGCGCTGTTTGGCTTCTTTGAGCAGGCGCTGGGTATCGTCAAAATGCTGGGCGCTTTGCAGGGCTACGCCCATGCTGGCTGCCACCGTTGACAGCAGCCGCTGTTCCGATTCACCGAAGGCGTATTCGCGCTGGTGATCTTCCATGTCCAGAATGCCGAGTAATTTGTCGCCCACGATGATGGGGATTTTGATCATTGATCTGGCCGTATCGGTGCCTGGAATCGTAATCATGCCAAAGGTGTCCAGATCCTCCGGCTTGTTCAGTACCATGGGCAGACGGGTTTTGAGCAGATAATTCCAGGGCGGATAATCCACCGCTTTTTTGGGTGGCAGAATCAGATTTTCGCCATGTTCGATCACGTACAGGTTCAGCAGCATTTCGGTCTGTTCATTAAACCAGGAAATCCCGATATCCTCGCTTTTGATGACGTCGCGCAGTTTTTCGCCAACCAGTGTGACGATCGCTTCGAAGCCCATTGCAGCCGCCATACCCTGCTGAATGCTGTTGATGACGGCCAGTTCCGAATTGCGCTGTTCGGCACTGGTTTTGATTTCAACGAGTTCCTGCGCTATTTTTTGGCATGCGCCATCTTCAGCAGCCTTGCCGGTGTCGCCCAGTTGCTGATGACAGACGGCGCGCAGTCCGTGCAGCGCAATGCGCGCATCCGCAGGCGTAGCGGCACTGACCAGTAAAGAGGTAATCATGTCTCGGGCACGGAAATAATTGCCGCCCCTGATGAAACCAGCTATCTCGGGAAAGGATTGTGGGGGTGTTGGGGGTGCAGCAGGACGACCGGGCACAGCCGGATCTGAATCGACATCGCTCAAGTTACCTCCCCAAACCGGCCAGTTATTTGTTTTTTATCTGGATTTGAACTTTGACTGCTTTGTATTCAGGTGCAATGCTGCTGAATGTGCAACATACTCGCCAATTTGATTTTTGTCAAAACGTTGAGATGGCAAAATCACCACGAAGCAATTGTGCGGACACACTCGCGCCAATCCCGGCATCGTCGGTTGCAAAGCTGGGATTAAAGGAGTGTGCGCTGGCAGGCGCACACCGTTCCGCAAGCAAGGAGCAATGCTCCTTGAAACCCCTGCTGCACCATCCCAGCCTGCAGGGTGCTTTTAATTACACGGTTGTGGAATGGCCAAAGCCCGCGGCCGGGTGAGCGATCGATCCGTCACCGTAACTGCGCAATACCTGCGAGATCACCACCTGATAGCCGTCGAGCCAGTTGCTTTGACTGGCCTTGGCTTCCAGATGTTTGGGATGCTGCATCAGTTGCTGCAGGCCTTCCATTGAACTCCAGTAGTACAGGTTGGAGATGCAGCCGGTTTCGGGATTTTCCCAGCACTCTTCTCCGATGTAGTCTTTGGTGAGCCGGGCGAAGGCGGCAATCGATTGATCCAGTTCGTGGAACGCGTCATCAAACTGCTTTTTTTTGAAGATAAAGTTGGCGCAATACATGGTCATTTACCTTGTTCAGTTGGGCACGAAGATACCGGCGCTGCGATTTTTCTTGACGTTATCCCAGTTGAAGATTTGTCCGTTCATGGCGATATACACTCCGTGTGGCAGGGCCTGGGCGATGCCGCAGGCGAAGCCGAAATTGAACAGTGCATCGGAATTGGCGATCTCGTAGGGAATCATGGCCCCGGTCAGAATGATGGTCTTGGCCAGATGTGCATTGCCGATGACATGGGCCGTTTCGCGCATGGTGTCGGTGCCGTGGATGATCACGATGGCGTTTTCGACAGCACTCTGGCAGGCAGTCAACACATTGCTGCGGTCGGCATCCTGCATGTCGAGCGAATCCAGCATGGCAACGACTTCCAGTTGCACAGGCAGGGTGATTCTGGAGCGTGCGATGACCTCGTTCAGGTGGCTTGCTGCAAAATCCAGTTTGCCGGCGATTTCGTCGTAGTGTTTGTCAAAGGTGCCGCCGGTAGCGAGTATGCGTAAAGTCATGATGGGTTTGTAATGAATTCAAGGTAAATTTAAAAAATCAACGTGGGCTGGGATGCATCCCAGCCTACTCCAGTTCGACATCAAAATCACAGCCAATATCCAGAGCCAGCCAGCGCCGCACCATAAAGATCAGTACGCCTTCAAACATGGTCGGCAACCAGCGGCAATAGCGTGACGGATTGAGCAGCATGCCACAACGATACAATTGATCCTGATCCTGCCAGACCAGAGCCGGACAGGCGTTTTCTTTGTGTCTGAGCAGCAGGGCAGAAACCGGGCAGGGCGCGGCCAGGCAGCATACTCCGCAACCATTGCACGCAGCCCCGAGTGCCGGTTTTGCCGGTGCCGCAGGGTGGATGTGTATTGTGGGATGGGGCATGTCATGCAGGTTTGAAGCGCGCACAGCCCATGCCCAGTTCCATTTTCAGGCAGGCATAAAAAACCGGTGCGGCGATCAGGCCCGGTATGCCGAACAGGCCTTCCATCACGAGGATGGCAATCAGCAGTTCCCAGGCTTTGGCGTTAATCTGCGAGCCGATGATTTTCGCATTCAGAAAGTATTCCAGCTTGTGGATGATGATCATGTACAGCAAGGAAAAGAACGCGATGTGCAGTGAGTGCGACAGGCTGATGATGACCAGCACGGTATTGGAAATGACGTTTCCCACCACCGGCAGCAGGCCAGTGACAAAGGTGATCAGAACCATGGTCTTGGAAAACGGCAGATTCACGCCCGAAGCCGGCAGGATGACCAGCAGATAAATGGCTGACAGACAGGCATTGATGGCTGAAATGCGCACCTGGGCAAACACGATGCGCTGGAATGCAGTTTGCAGGTTGATGACGCGTTCAAGCAGGGCGGCGGCAAATTCAGGCAACTCGCCGCAATGTTCATGCAGTGCAATCATGCCACCGATAATCATGCCCATGAGCAGATGAATAATGGAATGACCGGCTTCGGCCCCCCAGATCTGGGCATCATGGCCATGCTGGTGTACCCAGTCCGACATCATGGCGCTCAGCGCATCGCTGCCATTCGGCAGATAGTCACTCATCCAGGCGGGGAACTGGGAGCGCGATTCCTCGATCATGGCAGACATGCTCTGCAACAGCATATGCACGCTGCCGGCATCGCTTTTGGCAAATGCCATCGCACCCAGAATCAGTGTGGTCAGGGTGCTGATCACAATCAGGGACAGCATGGCGATGACAAAAATGCGCGCCCTGACAAACCGGATCCTTTTTTCAATCAGTGGTGTGATCAGGTGCACCAGTGAATACACCAGCAGTCCTGAAAACAGGGCCAGCAGCAATCCGGCTTTGAGCGCAACGATTCCGGCTGCAAAAGTTAATACGTAGGATGCGACAACGGGTACGCTGTATTTGTTGGTCATGGCTGAAAACAATTAACGAATCAAGCCGACCATGGCACCGATCAGCAAGCCGACACCGGCCAGGCTGGAAATGCCAAACCCCATGCTGCGTTTGGCCGGATCCTTGTAGTAACCCAGTGCATACAGAATGCGTCCTGCCACCCAGGTCGCGCCGAGTACTGCAGCGATTCTGTCATCGAGATAGTAACTGCACAGCCAGAGCAGCGGCAAAAAAAGAATGAGCTGTTCAACGGTATTGGCCTGCACGCGCAGGGCAACCAGAAATTCCAGCGGACCGTCGGTAGCAGGTGCAGCAATCTTGTGTACGCCGCGTGCTTTTCCTGCATTGGCAAATACCCAGATATACATCAGCAGGCTGGCGATGGTGACCCATGCTGTCATTTTCATATTGGCTCCGATTGGTTGTTGGAAAATTCAATTTACGGATAATACCTGTAAATTCACCCCAAATTCCCTAACTGGACTGGATTAATCATGCAATTTATGAAATTGAAATATGAATTTGGCAAATATAATGATGCGCCGGTGTACAACATAATCAAACCAAACTGGCTGAGCATGAATTAAAATCTGCTGCACACCATGCACCGCCTTTCCGCTTTCTTCTTTCACTGATCACTATGCGCCGTTTATTTCAAAAGTACTCTTTGCTGTTCTGGCTTGGTTTGTTGCTGGTGTGCGGTTGTCTGGCCGGCAGCGCAGTGATGCTGGCCATGTCCAGGAATCTGCTGGTGCAGCAAAGTCTGGTCAAAACGCTGCCTGCCATTGGCGACAGCCTCGGCGCCGAGATCCGGTTTGGAATCAGCAGGGCGCAGGTGGCCGCCTCGGGTATAAGTGAAGATCCAATTCTGCGCGAATGGCTCACCGATGCGGATCAGAATAATCAATCTCTGATAGCGCATTTGAAAACGCTGCGCAACAAGGATAATCCGGCGACCTGGTTTCTGGTTTCCGAAAAGGAGCAGAAATATGTGGACAGCACTGGCACGGTGCGCATACTGAATCCGGAAAATCCCTTTGACAGCTGGTATGCCAGAACACTCGCGTCAACCCGACCCGAAGAGATTGGGGTCCAGAGCGAACCGGGCAGTGACATTGCGCAAATTGTCGTCAGTTACCGTCTACTGGATTCCGACAGACACGAGATCGGCATCGCCGGTTTGCGCATGCCACTCGACCTGCTGTCCGGGGCCATGAGCCGTTATGCCGGCGACGGCAGTCAGGCGATTTATTTTGTGGATCAGACCGGTAAAATCGTTTTAAGCGACAGCAAATCAAAACGGGTCGGCAATCTGCATGAGCTCGAAGGTCTGAATCAGATTGCAGCACAGCTGCTGGGCAATCAGCAGGGCCCGCTCAGTATTTCCTACGAAAGATCCGGTGCAGGGATCATGCTCAATGCACGCTTCATCCCCGAAATGGGCTGGTATCTGATGGTGGAAGAAAGCCCTGCCGCTGCAGAGCTCGGTGCGCGTGGGGTGGCCCAGGCGAGTGCGGCAATCGGACTGGCACTGGCGCTGCTGGCACTGCTGATCGCCGGCGTGTCGATCACCCGGCATCAGAGCAGTATGCGCATGCTGGCCAGCAAGGACAGCATGACCGGCCTGCTGAACCGCCAGACGTTTACTACGTCATTCCAGGATGCCGTGCTGGAAATGCAGCGTTTGAAACTGCCGCTGTCCTTTATCCTGTTCGATATCGACTACCTGAAAAAAATCAATGAAACGCATGGTCACGCCACGGGCGACCAGATCATCAGGGACATTGCCCGGCTGAGCCAGCGCTCGGTGCGTGGCAGTGATCTGGTGTGTCGCTGGGGTGGCGAACAGTTTGCCCTGCTGTTGCGGCGCTGCGAACTGGAACAGGCCTACAAGGTTGCCGAGCAACTGCGACTGAACGTGCAAAATCACGCGTTCTCGATTGATGACAAAAAAGCGCCGGTCACCATCAGTCTGGGTGTGGCGCAGTGGACTGCCGATGAAAGCATCGATGAGCTGTTCGGTCGCGCTGATGACGCTGTGTTTTTGGCCAAATCCGAAGGCAGAAACCGTGCTGAAATATCTTACTTTGTGAACGTTTAACCGCGTTCAGCTGCGCTGCTTCATTGCCAGCGTCGCTGCAGCCAGTTCCCGATACAGAGCGGCCATATTTTCATTCCAGTTTTTTAGCGCGGCTTCATGCTGCACTACCGTATTCTGATCGCCACGTGCTATCGGCCCGGTCAGTGCTGCACGGGTGCCGAGCCGGAAAGCATTGTGCAGCGCTTCGCTGGCCAGTGGTTCGATCATTTTCGCTGCCATGTCGCCACTGATGCCGGCCGCTTCCAGCGTCTGCTGTGCTGCATCCATTAACGTCACCAGATAATTGCTGGCAAATACGGCACCGGCGTGGTACAGCGTTTTGCTTTCCGGTTTGATGGCAACTACCTGCGCACCGATCTGGTTGAGTGCATGACTTAATACGCGCCTGGCATAGTCATCCCCCTCCAGCGTGCACAGGGTTCCCGAAAACTGTTCAGCCACCAGTGCCGGATCGGCAAAGCTGCGCAGCGGATGCAGACTGGCTGCACCGCGTTGCAATTCCAGCTGGTCCGAGCCAAGTGCGCCACTGCAGTGGAACATGATGCTGGAAGGCTGGATCAGATGCTCATGCTGCAACTGCAGGCTGCATGCCCTGATCTGGTCGTCAGGCACGGCGATCAGGTAAATGTCTGCCGGTCGCAACGCAGAAAGGTCCGAAACCGGCGTGCCCGCGCCGATGAATTCACACGCTGAACTGCTGCTCTGGGCTGAGCGGTTCATGACATCCTGCACGGTGAAAACATGATGTCTGAAGAACTGCTGTCCCAGAACTTTGCCGACCTTGCCGGCGCCGATGATATTGAGAGTTGGTTTCATGATTTAAAGAATCCTCGTGAATGTTGGGCAATAATGGACCGGTGGGTCGTCAATCGCAAGTCTGATTGTTATCGGCCTGAATTCAGATTCTGTATGGCATTATTAAAATGATTTAATCAGCTTGTGTTGTAACACCGGTTGTCCCTCCCCGTTTTATCAACAATTCTTAATCTGGGCGTTCGACTTTCCCAACTAGACTTACCTGCCAGGATCAGATACACATAAAAATTTGCTGTGAAGAATTAATTTCAGGGAGTGATGGATTCTGACATAAGAGCCTGCTACATGGTGGCTTGCTCATCAAAAATGACTTGCATTCCTAACTCGCACCCAATTAATTCGGAGAACACCATGAAATTGAGTTTGAATCAGAAACTGTTTAACACGATGTCCGGCGCTGCATGGCTGACATTGTCGCTTGCCGTAATGCCTGTACAGGTTGCCGGGGCAACCGCGTGGGTTGGCACAAATACCGGCACTTTTTTACCTCTGGCGCAGTCTGCTGAACCGACTGTCGGCCGGTTGAGCACCCAGGCAACGGTGATGGACATGCTGCCCGGTGAAACAAAGCATATTATGGTCAGCCTGAATTTGCGCAATCAGGATCAGCTCCACGTTTTTTTGCAGGCACTGCATACGCCAGGCAATCCTTCGTATCATCAATTTCTTACGCCTGCGCAGTTTAACGCACGGTATGCACCGACTCAGGATCAGGTTGCTGCGGTATCGAATTATCTGACCCGGTCCGGCTTCCAGCATGTCAGTGTCACCCCCAACCGCACGCTGATCAGTGCGGACGGAACTGCCGCGACCGTCAGGCAGGCGTTCAATACCACGCTCAAGAAATTCACCCACCAGGGGCGCGACGTGTTTGCCAATGACCGGCCGGCCCAGGTGCCCGCCGAGCTGGGTGCGATTGTTGGTTCGGTACTTGGTCTGCAGTCCCTGGCTGTGCATCACACCATGCACACCGGTCTGCATACAGTGCAGGCGATGGCACAAAAAAGTCATGCCGGCGTTGAAACGTCGCATACCCCGGTCCAGTATCCGGGAATCTACAACGCTGTCGCAACCCCGGCAGCATCGAACGCGATCGTGGGCACCATATCTGAAGGCGACATGAGTTACACGCTGGATGATTTCGCCACATTTTTGAATGCCAACCCGTCGCTGCCGCAGATTACGCCCACGGTGGTGTATGTCGGTACCCAGACCAGTGATGAATCCGGTGAAGTGGAATGGGCTCTGGACAGCCAGGTGATTTATGGTTCTTCCGGCGGCGTTCAGCAACTGATTTTTTATACGGCTTCATCGATGGAAGATGCGCCGCTGACGGCGGCTTATAACGCCGCAGTCACCGACAATCTGGTCAGCGTGGTCAATGTGTCGCTGGGTGAGTGTGAAGCCGATGCGGTTACCTCCGGTTCTCAGGGCGCCGACGATGCAGTCTTTCAGCAGGCGGTGGCGCAGGGCATTACCTTCTCGGTTTCTACGGGAGACGCCGGTCCGTACAACTGCCAGACAGACCGCTATGGCAATCCGGGTGTGGCCAATACCAACAAAAAGAAAGCAACCTACGATGTCAGCGAACCGGCCAGCTCGCCCTGGGTGGTCGCAGTGGGCGGCACGGCCTTGTTTACCACTTCGGCCGGGGCCTACAATGCGCAGGCGGTGTGGAATGAAGGACTGTCCTCAACCGGCTCCGGATCAACGCGCATCTGGTCCTCGGGCGGCGGTTTCAGTCAGCGTGAAGCAGCACCGTCCTGGCAGACTGCTGCCATCGTCGGGGCCGGTCATCCTACGCGTGGTTTGCCCGATGTGGTGTTTGATGCAGCTTCAGCCAGCGGGACTTATGTTTATATAACGCCATCCAACAATGGCGGCTCCTCAGACGGGGTGATCGGCGGTACCAGCATGGCAGCGCCGATGTTCGCAGGTTTCTGGGCGCGATTGCAATCGGCCGGCGGTAATAATCTGGGCTTTGCCAGTCCGATTTTGTATTCGTCCATTCCTTCGAATTCCAGTCTGGCGTTCCCGGTCACGAATGCAACGGTGAATGGCGATGCGGTCTACTACACCGGGTGGAGCTCAATCTATCAGGGCATGACAGCGAAAGCGTCGGGCTGGAGTGCGGCTACCGGTTTCGGCAGTCTGAACGTGGACAACATGAATGACTACATCAACGCCAATCTGTTCGCATTTCCCCGAAAATAATTCGTCGGAAATTGCTGTGCCGCGGATGGTGCTGCAATAAAAAATCCTCATGGGTAAAAACCATGAGGATTTTTTTATGACGGACTGCCGTCCTTGCTAATTCGATTCCTTGATCAGTCGCCCCGCTGCACTCTGTACCGGTCTGGCATTCATCGGATACATGCGGCTGAATATGCCGATCTGTTCCTGTGACAACTCGATGGGTTCCTTGTAAACCACCCACAGCACACCTTCGGTACACGGCGGCGTGGTGAGTGAACCCATATACGTGTAGTACTGGCGGTTGACCGGCAACAGCTGATTCATGTCGATGGTGCCGGGTGGTGCAACGGTTTCATTTTTTTCCAGCGGCATATTGTTCCAGATGGTCTGTACCAGACTGTTGGCCTTGCCCTGCTGGATCAGCAGCGATACGACGACCAGTTTGCCATCCATGTCCTTGTGTACCAGATGCGCCACCATGTCGTAGCCGACACCGTTGATCCGTTCTTCCGAGGGTTTGTGGAAATGGAACTGCACCAGATCGTAGCGCCGCCCGAGTATGCTGATACTGTTACCCGCGCCCAGATTGACCTGGATTGTGTGACCATTGTCGACGACGTTGAAGCGTACCGGTTTGTAATCAAACGCCACCGGATCGAGTTCAACCCGGATCCCATCGCGGATATCGATCGGTGACTGGCGTTCTCCGGTTTCGCACTTGGCATTGGACGGATCAATTTTTCCCCAGCGCGCCGGTCCGCCTTCGCCGTCGTAGCTCCAGTGAATGTCATGTCTGACGACTGAGGCATCGCCAGCCAGATTGGCGCCGTGAGGCTGTGCGGCCGAGCCCGGTACTGCGGGCGCGCGCCGCACGGCCAGTTGCGCCTTGTGTTCATTTTCCTTGTGCAGCTCAGCCATTTTTTTGGCGATCCGGTTGGCCAGTTCATCAGGGCTTAATTCATCCTTGGGATTGGGCACAACGACGGGTTTGTTGCTGGTTTTGGAGATTTTTGCTTTTACCGGACCTTCGCCATTCTCCATTGCCTTGATTTTGTCGGACATGCCATCCGGCGTGATCGGCTTGGCCGGTTCGGTTTCTTCGGCGGCGTGCAGTGAGCAGGCGAGCAGCGCAGTGGCCAGAAAAGCGCACATGCGCATTGAAAAAAACTTGAAGGCTGACTGACTGTGCATGATGGGGACGATTTGAAGTTACGGTTGGTCGGGTTTGCCTGCGGGGTTGTATAAATTACGGCACAAACCGCCAAAAACTTGAATCTCGAACCAGACCTTGAATAATCGGAAAAGCGCTCTAGACTGAAAGGTTAACAATCGCCAGGCGCTGTTATTCTTTCCACCAGTCGCGCAATTCGTAATACCAGTAAGTACATTGAACGGCCAGCAGGCCGGGCAGACCAAAGGCCCGCGGCAATCCGAAATTGTCCAGACCCGCCGGCAGTTCCCTGTTGTGGGTAATTGCTTCTGCTACCACTTCACCGGCCAGGGTAGTGGTACTGATGCCGTGACCACCAAAGCCCATGGCATACCAGATTGCGTCGTTTGCTCCACCCCTGAGTTGTCCGATCTGCGGCATCTGATGCCGGGCGTAACTCATCTGACCGCTCCAGGCATGTTCTACCCGGACGCCGTCGAGCTGCGGATACACTTTGAGCATGTCCCGGTACAGCAGTGTGGCAATCTGTTCGGCTGCAGGTCTGAAGATGGAAATACGGCCACCCCACAGCAGCCGGGTATCAGGCAGTGGGCGGTAATAATCAAAGGCAAACCGGGTATCGTAGATTGCTGCCGAGGTGGTCATCGTCTGCCGCAGGCGCTCACCCAATGGCTCGGTTGCCATGGCAAACGTGGTAACCGGCAGTACCGAACGGGACAACTGGGGCACAAGCTGTCCGAGATATCCGCCGCAACATACCACCACCTGTCTGGCGTGAATCTGGCCGTGTTCCGTATGAATAATTTTTTCGGCACCATTGCTGGAGATCCGCAGTGCCCGGGTTCGTTCAAACAGGCGCAGGCCGCGTGCAGTCAATGCACGCGCCAGTCCCTGCGCATAGTTGAGCGGGTGAAAATGAAAGGCGGTTTTTTCGTGCAGTGCACCGTAATAACGTTTCGTATGGAGCTGTTCCCGGGTTTTTTCTTTGGACCACAATTCCCAGTCGACATTGAAGTTGTTGCGCATGAACTGTTGCCGGCTGGTCAATTTGAGCGGATCATCGAACCAGTTGACCAGCAGCACGCCGCTCTGGTTGATTTCGCAGTCGATCGCGTAGTGCTGTATGCGCTTTCTGATCAGTTCCACTGCATCCAGAGTGAGCTGATATAAATTGCGCGCGCGGGTTGGCCCAAGTGCATCGAGCAGGCCCTGATTGCCCAGACTGAAGCCGCCAAATACAAAGCCGCCATTGCGGCCCGAGGCGCCATAGCCGACCTGTTCCGATTCAATGACCACCACATTGTTGTTGCCACGTTCGATCAATCCGGCCGCACAGGCCAGACCGGCGTAACCGGCGCCGATGATGCAGACGTCACAGTCCAGCGTGGAAGCGAATTGGGGATAGGTGATTGCAGGGGAGGTAGACTGATAATAAGTCATTGTGGAACGGCTTATGCATGATTGTCAGGATGGGCTTTGCGCAGCTCGATTTGATGCCAGATTTCCTGTTTGGCCGCTTCGCTGGCCGTGCCCCACGTCACAATTTCATCCAGTGTTCTCCAGCAACCTTCACATAACTCAGTTTCCTGATTCATCCTGCACAGGCTCACGCAGGGTGAAGGCGTTGGTAACGGTGTCGTGGTGCAAAGGCTTGAGTTCATTTCTTGTTCGATATCCAGTTCAGAGCCGCCTTGCCTGCTACCTTGCCGCTGGCAAAGCTGGCAGTGATTAAATAACCGCCGGTCGGGGCTTCCCAGTCCAGCATTTCACCGGCACAAAACACGCCGGGCATTTCCTTGAGCATCAGTTCGCGGTTCATTGCTTCGAGCTTCACACCCCCGGCGGTGCTGATGACTTCATCCAGCGGCCGTGGGCTCTTCAGGGTAACCGGCAGCGCCTTGATGGCATTGGCCAATAATACCGGATTTTGCAGCGTTTCCGGCGAACACAGTTCGCGCAGCAGTGCCGTTTTAACACCGCGCAGATTCAGCCGGCTTTGCAGGTGACCTGCCACCGAACGCGATCCGCGCGGATGTTCGCAATGCTGTACGGCGCGATGCAGCGGCAGATCCGGCAGCAGATCCAGATGAATCTGGGTACTGCCATTGGCTTTGATCTGTTCCCTGAACAGGCTCGACAGCGAATAAATCAGGCTGCCTTCAACACCATTTTCAGTCACCACAAACTGGCCAAGCCGGCGCGACGTGGTACCGGAGCCGTTGGTAAACGTAATGGCGACCGGGCTTAACGGTTCACCGGCAAAATTGTTTTTAAAAAATTCCGACCAGGTGACATCAAAGCCACAGTTGGAGGGCTCCAGGTCGGCAATGTCGACGCCTTTTTCTTTGAGCAGTGGCACCCAGGCACCGTTGGAACCCAGTTTTGGCCAGCTCGCGCCACCCAGTGCCAGTACCACAGCGTCAGCCTTGACCAGTATTTCACCGTCCGGAGTGCTGAATTTCAGTGCACCATCCTGCCAGCCGGTCCAGCGGTGCCGCATGTGGAAGCGCACACCTTTGGCGCGCAATCGATGCAGCCAGGCCCGCAACAGCGGAGCGGCTTTCATGTCGGTCGGAAAGACCCGACCCGAGGTGCCAACGAACGTGTCCACACCCAGATTTTTGGCCCACTGGCGCAGATTGAGTGGATTGAATTCATAAATCCAGCGTCCGATTTCATTCTGGCGCGCGCCATAGCGACGGATGAAATCGGGCAGATCTTCGGCATGGGTCAAATTTAATCCGCCTTTGCCGGCCAGCAAAAATTTACGACCCACAGAGGGCATGGCATCAAACAACTCAACGTGGGCGCCGCCCAGAGCCAGTGTCTCGGCCGCCATCAGACCTGCCGGACCGCCACCGATCACAATCACGTTTGGAGCAGAGATTTTTGAATTCATTTTGTTTAATTTTCTTGAGAGCGATTGAACTGCCAGCTACACTGCAAAAACGGTTAGTTGCTTTAAATTAAATAAATAATCGTGTAGCTTGATTGGCCTCAATAAAAGAAATATTTATTTCGACCAATAATTGCGGTATAGAAAGTCAAATTCTAAGCGAAGAAAAACAATTTCGTTCATGAAATGTTGTTTTTTGTTAATGATTTTGTCGAAATATTTTCAAAAGTGCAGAATATCTGACCGATACGGCATGAATTTCCGGCAGAATTCCCTGAAAAACATCATTCTGGAAAGAGCAAAAGTGGATTTAGAAACATCTCTGTTTGGTTACTGGACCACTGCGCACCTGATGGCGAATGTCCTGATCGTGCTCAATCTGGCCGGCGCGCTGGCGCTTGGTCTGGTACTGGGCTATGAGCGCAGCTTCCACGGCAGGGCGGCCGGCATGCGCACTTACGGCTTGGTGTCCATGGTGTCGGCCGGTATCGTGCTGGTCAGTGGTTATCCGGAACTCTGGTACGGATTGCAACTGGCCACCGAGAATTTCCGACCTGATCCAACCCGCTCGATACAGGGTATCGTGACCGGTATCGGGTTTCTGTGTGCCGGTGTAATCATGAAGGACGGGTTCAGTATCAGTGGCCTGACTACGGCAGCGTCAATCTGGACCGTCTCGGCAGTCGGCATACTGGTTGGCGTCGGGCTGTACGTTGCGGCCATTGCCATGACGGGTGGCGCAATACTGTGCATGACGCTGGTTTCAAAACTGGAAGCACGACTGCCTTCCCGACCGGCCGCAGCGGTGATGCTCAGATTCAGGCAGGGCTATTCGCCCAGTGTGGAGGCCGTCAGGGCCGCCATCGGCAATCGGGGCTATATCATGGCGCAGGGTTCGATTTCAATTTCACACCATAACGGCCAGTCCGAATGGAGTTTTGTGGTGTTGTCGCAAGACCGTTCACTGGGTGGCACCCTGCCGCACCTGTCTGCCGAACTGCTGAATATGGAAGGACTGGAAGATTTCAATCTTTCACTGGCGCGTAACTGACCAGACCGAATTCCTTCATTAAACACCGGCTGTGCCCCGAATAAGTCGCTTGGTCGCAAAAGCGGCGCAGCGTGCTGTATTTTTGAATAAAGTTCACTTCAGGAAAATAAGTCAGGGAGGACATTGTGACCAAATTGGAATTTTTAGCCGCGTTCAGGCTGGCCTGCGACACCATGCCGGCAGAGCCGGTAGAGGCTGCGATTGCCGAGTACGAACGTCAGTTTACCGATTTGCTGTTGTCGGGACTGAGCGAAACCGCCATCGTTGCACAGTGGGGTACACCACAGCATGCCGCATTAAAATTGAAACTTGGTACGTTCACCGGCAATTTGAAACAGGCCGTCAACGTGCAAAAAGTGGCGCGTGTCGGCATCAGTGGTGCCGGTCTTGCCGTGCTGGATTTGATTTTACTGATTCCGGCCTCGATCTATGCCGTCCTGTTGAGTGCGTTCTACATTGTCTCGCTTGCGGTTTACCTGTCGGGTATTTTTGTCAGCGCATCGAGTCTGGCGGGTGTGAACTATATCGATATTCCGGCGCACGCCCTGTTGAGCAAATTGGCGACAAAAGGCACGACCCATCTTTCCCTGGGCAGTATTGATATTGAACCTGCCGATATCGGACTTGAAAGTGATGATGAACCATCCGATGCTGCCAAGCCGGACCGGGGATTTCATATCGCAACCCATGTCGACAAATCCTCCATCTGGAAAGGACTCAGCACGACTGTGGCCGGCATGTTGCTGCTGGTGCTTTGTTTGTTGACGACCCGGTTTACCTTCCGTTTGCTCAGGCAGTTTGTGGCCTGGCATTTTTCCGTACTCAAAAATGCATAAGCCAGGGTGAAAAAATGAAAATGATCGCCAAATCCATGCTGATCCTGTCCGTGATCGCAATTGCGCTCGGTGCAATCACGTACAACCTGATGAGCTCAAATGTAAAACAGTCCGGCAACATCAGTTTGATTGCGCAGAATAGTGCCAGTGAAAAGCGTGCCATTTCCAATGAAGTTACCCAGGTTGACATGAATGGTCCGTTTGATCTGGTCATTACAAGATCGGATCAGGCCAGCCTTGTCGTGCAGGGAGAAGAAAGGCTGTTGTCCCGGGTGCTGGTGCAGCAGGAAGGCAAGGTGCTGCATATCACCACCAAAGGTATGCTGGTAACGATGAATCAGACACTCAGAATCACACTGGCCCTGCCGGGTCTGACGTCGTTGACACAGGCGGGCAGTGGTGACACTGAGGTAAAGGGGTTTGCCGCAGATGACTTCAGCCTCAATATGACCGGTTCGGGAGATCTGAATTTTTCCGGGCAGTATCAGCATATGGAGATCATGAATCATGGCAGTGGTGATTTGGAGCTCGACGTTGGCAATGGTGACCGGATCGACCTGAATTGCGGTGGCTCCGGCAATGTTGAAATGGTCGGCAGGGTGAAGATGTTTAATGCAGTCCTGACCGGTTCCGGCAATATCGATGCGCAAAAGTTGATTGCCGCTCAAGCTGAAGTGACCGTGCACGGATCTGGAAATATGAAGGTGTATGCCAGCAAGGAAATCAACGTGGTTTCAACCGGCAGCGGCGACGTCGAGGTATTTGGCAACCCGGTCAGGAAAGTGATCAATAAAACGGGAAGCGGCGATGTCAGTATGAATTGATCTGCATGGAAAACCGGCAAGCCATTCGTTTGAATGGCTTTTTTTTAATTCAGTGCATATTGCTACAAATGCAATTGTGATTCATTTTGGTCATAAATAAAAAAATTGTTGAATTTAATTTCATTTATTCAAGTGTTTCCTTTGAAAAATATTGTTGCAAATCATAAATATCTGTAATAATTTGCGCGTTGCATAGCAGCAAAGGAGCAGGACTTCGCCCTTTTGTTTTGGTAACGATCATTTTAAGCGTGAGACTATGATACAAACTACGATCAGATTTCTGTCCAGCCTGCTGTTGCTTTTATGTATCTCACCTGCGCTGCTTGCACAGGAAAATGCGATGCAGGCCATGGGTAAAGCGAATGCAAAAGTTGCCAAGGCATCCCAGCGACAGAATCACTGGGATGGTCCGACAGTCGGGCCGAAGCTGGTAGCTAAAAAACGCGTGGTATTCATCGGCGGTGACATGATGAACACCGTTATTTCCGATTTATACAAAAGTACCAAGGAAGCCGCCGCGCTGGCTGGCTGGGAAATACTGCTCATCGATTGCCGGGGAGCCTGCTATGCCGGGCAGCCGGTGATTAATCAGGCCGTCGGGATGAAGCCGGACGGTATTATTCTGGCCGGTGTTGATGCGACAAGTCAGGCCAGGGGCCTGGCCAAGGCGCAGGAAAAGAAAGTTGTGGTGGTAGGCTGGCATGCTCTGGCCAAACCGGGTCCGGTGGACGGTTTCTTTGCTGATGTGGGCAATAATGCCCATGATGCGGGTCAGATCGCCGCTTTATTCGGCGTAACAGAAGCAAGCAGTCGTATGGGGATGGTGATTTTGACGGATAACTCTACGCCGTACATGGCGGCCAAATCGGCCGCAGCCGTGGAACTCATCAAACAATGTGAAAGTTGCCGCCTGCTCAGTGTTGAAGAAGTGCCGGTCAGTGAAGCGCAGGCCAGATTGCAGACCACGCTGGAGGATCTGGTCAAACGCTTCGGATCCAAATGGACCCATGTGCTGGCGGTCAGTGACTCCTATTTCGACGTAATGGAAAAACCGGCAGTCGCAGCGGTTATTGCCGCAAATAAATTGAAGGGCATTTCTGCCGGAGATGGCTCGACATCTGCCTATCAACGGCTGCACGGCGCAACAATTCAGATCGGCACCATACCTGAACCGGTCAGCCTGCAGGGCTGGCAGCTGGTTGACGAATTGAACCGGGCATTTTCTGCGGTTCCGCCCAGCGGGTTTGTGATGCCGGTACATCTGGTATCGGATCAGAATATTGCCTTTGATGGCGGCTTTAAAAACATGTTTGACCCGGATAATGATTACCGCAATCAGTACAAAAAGTATTGGCTGGCGAAATAAAAAGCCAACCAGACAGTGCATAAAAGAACACAAAGGATTCCCCCTTTGTGTTTTTTTTGGGCCTGTTTCATTCTCCCGTAGCATTTGCTGGACAGACTCCTGACGACCACAGTTCTGTTAGAATTAGAATCTTTTCTCTAAACCCCCTCCCCACATTCAAAGGTGCTCACGTGACCATGCTTTATCCCGAATTATTCAAATCCCTGGAGCAGGTGCGCTGGAATATGGAAACCGATGTGCCCTGGGACCAGTTTGACGCCTCCCGACTGACACTGGAGCAGGCACAGACCATCAAAATGAATGCCATTACCGAATGGTCCGCGCTGCCCGCAACTGAAATGTTTTTGCGTGACAACCGTACCGACAGTGATTTTTGTGCCTTCATGTCGGTATGGTTTTTTGAAGAACAAAAACATTCCCTGGTCCTCATGGAATATCTGCGCCGGTTTTATCCTTCGTTGTTGCCGACCGAAGAAGAGCTCGACAAGGTGCGCTTCGAATTTGATCCTGCGCCACCAATGGAAACACTGATGCTGCATTTTTGCGGCGAAATCCGTCTCAATCACTGGTACCGCTGTGCTTCCGACTGGCATACCGAACCCGTGATCAAACAGATTTACAAAATGATCAGCCAGGATGAAGCTCGTCATGGCGGTGCCTATTTGCGCTATATGAAAAAAGCGTTGAATGATGTCGGTGATATCGCCAGTGCCTCGTTTGCCAAAATCGGCGTGTTGATGGCCTCGTCGCGCCGCACGGACAAGCCGCTGCATCCGACCAATCTGCATGTGAATCAGGCTTTGTTCCCCAACGATACCATCCAGAGCCGGTTGCCTGATCCTGCCTGGCTGGAGCGCTGGCTGGATGGGCAGATCCGGTTTGATGATGTGTGGGAAAAGAAGGTAGTGGAGCGCATCCTGCACAATCTGTCACTGCTGTTCGATCGCAGTTTTGCCACTGTCCAGGATTTAAACCGCTACCGCAAGGAAATCGCCGCACGTCTGACTGCTGCAGCGGCCTGAGTATTCCGGTTACAATCCGGGACATTCCGGGCTGACCTTCTGTGCACCGGCAATGGTAGGATGTGGCACTTTTTCATGTCAGCTTATTGCCGTGCCCTGTCCACTTTTTCTGGATAGGAGTGCATCGAAACCGGACTTTTTTAGGATGCAATTATGAAATTTTCTGCCTTAATCTCAACGCTCTGCGTTCTTTTTCTTGCGGCTCTGGCCGGATGTGGTGGCGCCGTGAATGCCAAAATTGGTGGTACGGTCAATGGCCTGTCGGGCGGCACCTCGCTTGTTCTGAATAACAATGGCAGCGACCCGTTGACCATTTCGACCAATGGGAACTTCACATTTAATACGTCAGTAGGTGCCAAAGATGCCTATAACGTCACGGTCCAGACCCCGCCATCAGGAGAGACCTGCACGGTCACAGGTGGAGCTGGTACGGTTTCCTCCAGCGGCGACAATATCACCAATGTCCAGGTCAATTGCGTGGCCGGCAGTACGACAACGTCAGCCGTGTCAGTCAGTGTCAGTGGTCTGGCGCTCAATAATGTGGTGGTACTTTTGGATAATGGCAAAGACGCGTTGGCCGTCACCGGTAACTCGACAACTTCAGGAATTGGTTCGCTGGTGCAGCTGTTTCCGACTCCTTTGCCGATTGGTTCAAATTACAGTGTGTCAGTAGGCACCCAGCCTTCCACGCAGACCTGCACCGTCACTAACGGGGTTGGTCAAATACCTTCCTCAGGAAGTGCATCCGCCGTGCTGGTCACCTGCCAGTAAATATTCACAAAAAAATAAAAACGCCGTCTTCATCAAAAGGAAGGCGGCGTTTTTAATTGACCGTAGTTATTTACTGACAGCAGCGGTAATTTCAATTTCAACCTTGTAGTCCAGATTGACCAGCCTGCTGCCAACGGTGGTGCGCGCCGGTGTGTGTCCCGCCGGCACCCAGTCATCCCAGATCGCATTCATCACCGCATAGTCACCGGTAGAAGCCAGGTAGATGCGTGCCTGCACAATATGAGTTTTGTCGGCACCGGCGTCAGCGAGCAGCTTGTCGATATACTGCAGCACTTCGCGGGTCTGTCCGGATACGTCCAGCGAAGAATTCTGTGCCACTTGGCCAGCCAGAAAAATCAGTTTGGCAGTGCCCAGATCGACCACGGTCATTTCAGAAAAGCGTGGTCCCATTTCAAAGCGTGTGATGTCCATGGCGTCTTCTTTTTGTGTGGGTTAATCGGCTAAACGACTCGAATTTGTTTCATTCCACCAGCCACCACCGAGCGACTGAAATAGGGCCACCGTGTCGGCATAGCGAGCGGCCTGCGCCTGCACGTACGCCAGTTGCGCCTGCTGATAATTCTGCTCTATCGTCAGCAGTGAGAGCGTACTGATGTCGCCCAGTTGCAGTTGGCGCCGCCCGATATCACGGGTTTTTCTGGCCGCTGCCTCGGCATTTTTTGCCGCCTGCAGTGCCAGCGCATCGGACTGAATCGCCTGGAGTGCATCGGCCACGTTCTGAAACGCAGCGATGACGGTAGAACGATACTGGGCTTTGGCCTGTTCAAAGGCAGCCTGCGCAGCGTCCTGTTTATGCCTGAGTGTGCCAGCGTCAAAAATCGGTTGGGTCACTGATCCTGCCAGAGTCCAGAATGAGGTGCCCGATTTGAACAGATCCCCCAATTGGTAGGCCGCCGAACCGTAGGCATTGACGCCCAGTGTAATGTTGGGCAATCGGTTGGCGATCGCCACGCCGACATTGGCACTGGCCCAGCGCAGTTGTGCCTCGGCGGCCAGAATGTCGGGCCGATGATCGACCAGCGTGGACGGCAACGTTAGCGGCAGTTCGCCCGGCAGCACGATGCCTGACAGCTCAAACTGCGGCAAGCTGCTGTCATCGGGGAATCTGCCCGACAATGCCTTGATCTGATCACGCTGTACAGCCAGCTGCTTTTGCACCGGTGTCAGTGCGGTGACGGCATTGGCCAGCGCCGTTTCCTGTGCGGCCAGATCGAGCGGTCCTGATTGCCCGAGTTCAAACTGACGCTGCACCATTACCAGTATTTTTTTCTGGCTGTCGAGTACCTGCTGTAACGCCGTCAGCTGGCTGCGCAGGGCGGCTTCGTTGATTGCCGCATTGGCCAGATTGGCCGTCAGGGTCAGATAAGTCGCTCTGAGCTGGTATTGCTGCAGGTCGGCCTGGGCCTGCAGCGATTCAATCTGACGCCGGTTCAGGCCAAACACATCCGGTGCATAACTGACCGTGAGCTGGGCCGTATGCAGATTGTAGATGTAGGCGCCGGACGAAGCTGATGTGGCCAGCGTGGGCGCAACCCGCTGTCTGGCGACATCATATTCGGCGCCGACCGTTGGAAAATATCCGCCCTGTTGCGCAGCGACGTTTTCCTGAGCCACCCGCAATGCGGCCTGCGCGGCCTGCAGATCCGGGTTGTTTGTCAGGCTGTACTGAATCAGCTGGTTGAGCGCTTCGGAATGAAACAGGTGCCACCACTGTGCCGGAATGTCGCCATTGGTGACAATCTGTTGCGATACTTCGCCGTGGGGGGCTGCGCTCACGTCCAGTGCCTGCTCGATATGATGGGCCGGCAGTGCCGACTCAGGCCGTACATAATCGGGACCGACGGCACAACCGGCCAGTGCAAGAGACAGGCCCAGCGCTGCAGGACGATACGGGTAAGATAAGATTTTTTTCATCAGCGATCCTGCCGGCGATGGACGCCCCAGGCCTTGCCGGCCACATAGGTTTCCATTGCAAAGTAAAAGGTAGGCAAAATAAACAGGGTCAGCAGGGTCGATACGATCAGCCCGCCAACGACAACCGTTGCCAGTCCGCGCTGCACGTCAGTGCCCACACCGGTGGCCAGCGCGGCCGGCAGCATGCCGATCGACGCGACGGTAGCCGTCATCAATACCGGACGCAATCGTTCCGTCGCACCTTCAATGACGGTCTGGCTCAACGTTAAACCCTCGCCGTGCACGCGCCGGAAATTGGCCACCATGATGATGCCGTTCTGAACCGAGACACCGAACAAGGCAATAAATCCGACTGCCGTGGCCACGTTCAGGGTTTCGCCGGTGACGTGCAGCGCGATCAGACCGCCCAGCGTGGCCAGCGGCACCACGCCAAGTATCAGTGCGGCCTGACGGATTCGGGTGAACTGGAAGTACAGCAGCACGGCCATCATCAGCAGCATCACACCGAGAATCACGACCAGTCGGGCCTGGGCGCGCTGCTGGTTCTCAAACTGTCCGGCCCATTCCAGCCGGTATTTCTGGTTATCGAATTTCACTTCCTTATCAATACGCTGCTGCGCTTCGGCCAGATACGAGGTCAGATCTCTTCCGCGATTATCGATTCGGATGGTGATCTGACGTTCACTGGCTTCATGTGAAATGGTGCTCTCGCCGGTTTGCAGCGAAATGCTGGCCAGTTGCGACAACGGGATTTTTGCACCGCCGGCGCCATTTAAAAACAGGCTGCCCAGTGACTCCGGGCTGTTTTTGTTGGCCCGGGAAAACCGCACCGTCAGGTTGTAAATACGGTCGTTCTGATACACCGTCGTTACCGGAGCTCCGCCGACTCCGGTCTGAATCAGGCTGGCGATATCGCCGACGTTGATGCCGTAGCGCGCGGCGGCTTCACGGTTGATTTTGACGACCATCTGCGGAATCGGTGGTTCCTGAAACAGCGAGGCCGACGCGGTACCGCGTATCGTATCGAGGATGTCGACAATCTGGTTGGCGATGCGCCGGTCTTCTTTAAAGTCGGTGCCATATACGCGCAGCACCAGCGGACTGTGCGCGCCGCCGATGGCATCGTTGACGCCGTCAATAATCGGCTGGCTGATGCCGATAGAAAATCCTGGCATGTGTTTGAAATGTTCATTCATGCGACCGATAAGTTCTGCCTTGGATTGGCCCGATGCCCACTGGTCATAGGGTTTCAGTCCAACCGGTACTTCAATATGAGACGGCGTCCACGGATCGGTAGCGTCATCGTTGCGGCCGAGCTGCGTGATGACGTAGGAAACTTCAGGAAAGGACTTGATCTCGGCGCGCAATTCAGAGGCCATCGCGCTGGCTTTTTCCAGCGACAGCCCGGAAGGCAGCTGTACCTGCAGCCAGAGTGCACCTTCATCCAGTTCCGGCAGAAATTCGCGACCTGCCGTGCTGCCCAGTATCAGCACGCACACCATGGCCAGTGTGCCGAGCAGATAGGCGATCCAGGGCCGTTCCAGTAAATGACCCAGCGTAATCCGATAGTGTCTGGTCAGCCATGCCAGCGTTTTGTTGTGGTAAATGGACCGCGGTTTGCGCAGGGCAGTGTAGGCCAGTCCCGGGATCAGGGTCAGCGTGCACAGCAGCGCACCCAGCAGCGCATACGAAACCGTATAGGCCATGGGCGTAAACAATTTGCCTTCGGCGCGCTCAAAAGCAAACAGAGGCAGGTAGGCAACGATGATGATCAGTGTGGCAAAAAAGATCGGGCGGGCCACCTGGCTGGAGGTTTCCAGAATATCGTTCTCGGTCAATTCAACAGTCGGATTTTCTTCGCGCCGGCGCAGTATCGCTTCCATAACCACGATGGCGCCGTCGACAATAATTCCGAAATCGATCGCGCCCAGTGAAAACAGATTGGCCGGCATTTTCGTGCCGTGCATGATGATGAATACGGTCACCAGTGCCATTGGAATGGCAACGGCTGCGACGATGGCACTTCTCGGACTGCCCAGAAACAGGATCAGTACGATGCAGACCAGCCCGATGCCTTCCAGCACGGTATGAGACACTTTATGTACGGTGAGTTTGACCAGATCGTCACGGTCGATATACGGTACCAGTTGCACACCCATCGGCGCGAGTTTTTTTTGCAGCTGATCTACTTTGGCATGCACGCCTTTCAGAATCGCCGACGGATTTTCATATTTAAGCATCATCACGATGCCTTCCAATGTGTCGGGATTGTTATCCTTCCCAAGTATGCCTTCACGTTCCTGATGGCCAAACTGCAGTTTGCCCAGATCGCGCACCAGCACCGGATTGCCATTGTTCTGCGATACGACCACGGCGCCCAGATCATCGAGGCTGTGGATCTGTCCGATGCCGCGAATCACAAAACTCTGCTCGCCGCGCGACACCCGGCCACCGCCGGCATTGGCACTGTTGTTGTTGATGGCGCCGACCACGTCGTTCAAGGTCAGGTTGTAGCGCTGCAGCTGCGATGGCGCCAGTTCCAGTTCAAATTCTTTGGTGAAGCCACCAAAATTGCTCACGTCAGCAATACCCGGGACCTGTTTCAGGGCAGGGATAACAGTCCATTTCTGGATTTCAGACAGTTCCATCAGATTTTTACTGTCGGATTCCAGTGTGTAGCGAAAAATTTCGCCGGCTGCACTGGTTACCGGATCCAGCGCCGGTTGCACGCCCGCAGGCAAGGTGACTGCCGCAATGCGTTCCAGTACGCGCTGGCGCACAAAATAATCTTCCGCACCATCCTTGAATACCAGTGTAATCAGCGACAGGGCAAAGGTGCTCGATGAGCGGATGGTAACCAGTCCCGGCGTGTTCGACAGGGCGCGCTCCAGTGGCGTTGTAATCTGCTCTTCGACTTCTTCTGATGCCAGACCGGGCACCTGAGTGCTGACCTGCACGGTAATGTCGCTGATATCGGGATAGGCCTCGACCGACATGTTGACCCACGAGATATAGCCGTACAAAACAATCAGCAATGAAACGACCCAGGCCAGATAGCGGCGTTTAAAGCAGATGGCAATTAACTGGTTAATCATTAATCAGCACTCCGCCGCGGATGATGACGCGCTCGCCGGCAGCCAGTCCGGAGCTCACGCTGACCTGGTCGCCATCTTCACTGCCGATGGTGACTGTGCGCCGTGTAAACGTCCAGGGTGCCACTTCGACAAAAACGGTGATGCTGTCGTTGTTCATCAACAGCGCCGAAGTCGGTACCATCAGCTTGCCGTTTTGAGGGATGTCCAGCTTCACGTTGGCATACATGTTCGGCTTCAGGCGGCCATCCGTGTTTTTAAAACGGATGCGCGCTTTGTTGCGGCGCGTGTCGGCTTCCAGAAGTGCACTCACAGAACTGACTTTGCCTTGCCAGAGCTGACCCGGGTAAGCATCCAGCGTGATGGATGCCTGTTGTCCCTGATGCAGCGCGGCGACCAGATTTTCTGGTACGTTGGCGGTAACCCAGACTTGCTCCAGATTGGAAATCGTCATGATGGCTGCGGTCGGATCATTCAGGTAGGAACCGGTTCCATTGTTGAGCGCAGTGATGCTGCCGGCCACCGGTGCGGCGATCTGCAGCAAACGTGACTTGTCCTGCTGATTGACGCCGAGTGCTTTCAGACGTTGTTCGGAACGGTTGGATTCAGCCAGCGCCTGATTGTAATTGCTGTTGATCAGTTCCAGATCCTTGGCCGCATTGGCACCGGCGGCATTGACGCCGGCGCCGCGTTCCTGTGCGCGTCTGGCCAGTTCCAGCGCATCATGCGCACGGTCAAAGTCGGCCCAGGCCTGGGCCAGATCGGGCGAGCTGATGACGGCAACTACCTGACCGGCTTTTACGACATCGCCCAGTTTCACTTTCAGTTCGGTCAGACGGCCTGTCAGCGGTGGCAGGATATTGACGGTGGCAGTTGGATCAGCCTCGACCACACCGGGAATATTCATGCCGTGCGCTGAGGTGGCTACACCAACTGCTGCGACCACCAGACGTTTTTTCAGCGGGGAATCGGCCGGCACCGACAGTTGCGATCCATGAACGGTCACCATGGGGTGGTCAGCGCTTTCGGCTGTTTTGATTTCTTCCGAATGCGGCTTGCTCAGATAAAAAACCGACACTGCAATGATTGCTGCGCCAGCCACGGCCAATGCCAGCGTTTTTCCGGATGTCGGCAGGATTGGATTTTTTGGTCTGATTGGCATACGAAGACTCTTTGTTTTAATGGTGCATAACAGCTCCGCATTCTGGAGGACTGTTGGAAATAGGGGCAGGCTGCGCTGTTTGTGCAGTATAGGTTGGGGAGCTTACATTACCAAGCTTACCGCTGTGTGACGGCGTTCACGGCGACCGCGCGGGATTTTGACATACTTCCATGGCAATAAAAACCAGATATTTGTATTGCTGTGTGATTTCGCTTCAATTACCGTTATCGTCGTTGTCGGATTACAAAGATTTGCTGCGTGAACTTCCATTTTCTGTAGCGGTGGTGGTACATTGCGCTCTCAACGGTTTTCATGCTGGTCATTGATATCAATTAGCGGAGTTTGTTTATGTTCGAAGATAAAATCACCACCAAAGAAAAACTCCGGCAACGCATGGCCGCACTGCCCAGGCCTGTGGTGCTGACCAACGGTGTTTTTGATATTTTGCATCGAGGTCATGTGACATACCTGGAACAGGCCCGTGCGCTGGGTGCTGCGCTGGTGGTCGCTGTCAATACCGATGCGTCAGTACGGCGTCTGGGTAAAGGCGACGACAGACCGATCAACACCTGTGAGGACCGCATGGCCGTGATTGCTGCACTCGAATCGGTCAGCCTGGTGGTGGCGTTTGATGAAGATACCGCGCTGGAAGTGGTCAACGAGGGCCGGCCGGATATTTATGCCAAGGGTGGCGACTATCAGATGGATGCAATACCCGAAGGTAAAGCGGTGTTGGCTTATGGCGGCAGAGTTGAAGCGATCACGTTCAAGCACGATCGCTCCACCACCAAACTGCTGTCCAGGGTCAGAACCTGACTGACTATTTATTTCCTTCCACATGGACCATCACCTCAATTTTGCCGCCTTTGGCAAAAATGAGCGTGAGCGGAAAGGTATCGCCGACGTTCAATGGTTTTTTCAGACCGATCAGCATAAGGTGATAACCACCACCTGATTTCATGCTGACCTTGTTGCCGGCCTTTAGCTCGATGGTGTCAACGGCGCGCATTTTCATGACATCGCCGACCATTTCCATGTTGTGCATTTCGACGGAATCCGCCACGCCTGATTCGATTTTGATCAGACTGTCATCGGTCTTGCCCCGATTTTCCAGTGTCAGATAAGCTGCGCCGGTACTTTGCTGCGCAACAGTGGCGCGCGCTGCGGGATGGATAATCTGAATTTCGCCAAGCTGATATTCGTGTGCCTGCGTTGCCGACAGCAGCGCGAGGGAAGTGAGCAGGGCGATCAGGCCTTTTGCAAAATTGATTTTCATGTTCTATTCCTTTCAGATGATTAGATGCTGTAGGCTGGGATGAAATCCCAGCGTTGCAACGGTTGATGCGACGTTAGGCTGAGATATTTACCCGCCACCCGCAAAGCCATTCTGACGCCAGGCTTCATAGACTGTGACAGCTACTGTGTTGGATAAGTTCAAACTGCGGTTATCCGGCCGCATTGGTAACCGGATCCGCTGAGCGGCCGGAAAAGAATTGCGCAGAACCGGATCGAGACCTTTTGTTTCAGAACCAAAAACAAAGAAATCACCCGGCTCAAAGCGCGCTTGTGAAAACAGTGCAGATCCATGCGTGGTGAGCGCAAACATGCGCGCCGGATCCGGCTTGACTGAAGCAATAAAGTCGGTCCAGTTTTTGTGAACCAGCATCGTTGCGTATTCATGGTAATCCAGTCCGGCGCGTTTCAATTTGCTGTCTTCCAGTGGAAATCCGAGAGGTTCGATCAGATGCAGCTGGGCGCCGGTATTGGCACACAGCCGGATAATGTTACCCGTATTGGGTGGAATTTCCGGTTCGACCAGAACGACGTGAAACACAATGAGCTCCCTGAATAAAAATTAATGTGGCGGTGTGCGCGCAAAGACCAGATTGGTCACCCGAACGGCGCCATGCCGTTTCAGGCACGCTGCAATTTCATTGAGCGTTGCGCCCGTGGTGATGACATCATCAACCACGCCAATATGGCGACCCCGTATTCTATCCTTTGTGGCTTCGTCAGGGGAAAACGCATGCAGAATATTCTCGCGGCGCTCGTCGGGATGAAGCAGGGTCTGTGCCGTTGTATCGCGCACTCGGTGCAGCAGTTGCGCAACCAGTGGGCGCCTGATCAGTCTGGCCAGCGGTCTGGCAATTTCCAGTGACTGATTAAATCCGCGCTGCACCAGTCGTGCGCGACTCAGCGGTACCGGCATGAGCAATTCGGGAATCGCAGTCGACGCTGCAGTGGCCAGTGCCAGTTGCTGCGCCAGCGCCGGCGCCACGGCCAACTGGTGCCGAAATTTCAGCGCCAGAATCAGCTCATCCAGTGGCGCCCTGTAATCGCAGGCCACGATCGTGCGTGAAAACGCCGGGGGAGTTTTCAGACACTGACCGCAGTATTGGTCCGCATTGCCCAGCGGGATGGCGCAGCGCACACAGCGATCAGTCGGTGCTGAAAAAAATTGCTGAACGCAATCCGGGCAGATGGTTTGCCGGTTTGGTATTGCGCACAGCAAACACGAGCAGGGCGCAAGTTGGCACAGGCCGGCCTTGATCAGGTCTCCAACATTTTTTATCTGCCGAAGCAACAGGTTTTGCGGCATGGGTGTCATTCCCCGTGTAAACTGCGATGGCCTCAATTATAAAGAAGTTATTTTTTATGCAAAGTGCTCCCATAGATTTAAATCGAGTAAGACATTTGTTCAGTCAGCCGTCAAAATTGACTGAAGCTGATTTTATTTACCGGGAGGTCGCAGCGCGCATGCTCGAGCGACTGGCACTGGTTCGGCTGGATCCGAAACGGGTACTGGATGCGGGATGCGGACGGGGTGCTGATTTAAGTGCCTTGCAAAATACCTATCAGAACGCGCAGATGATTGGTCTGGATGGTTCGGAAAATTTTCTGAAACGGGTGCAGGGTGAGCAAAAGGCGGCCGGCATTTTCATGCAACGCCTGCTGTCCAAACTGACCGGACGAGCATTCGGGGCAGGCCAGGCCGAGTTGCTCTGTGCAGATTTTTGTCATTCCCCGCTGGCTGATCGCAGTGTCGATCTGGTCTGGTCAAATATGGCGCTGCACTGGCACAATGAACCGGATCAGGTATTTGCCGAATGGCTGCGCATACTAAGCGTGCATGGATTGTTGATGTTTTCCTGTTTTGGTCCGGACAGTCTGAAAGAACTCCGGGGTGCGTTCCTTCAGGCCGATCAGACGCAGCACACCTTGCCCTTTGTTGATATGCATGATTTTGGAGATATGCTGGTTAATGCCGGATTTGCAACGCCGGTCATGGATATGGAGGTCATTACGTTAACCTACAACAGCGTGGATCAGCTCATGCAAGAAGTGCGCGCATTGGGAGGAAATCCGCTGCAGACCAGAAAGCAGGGTCTCACCGGCAGGGCAGCCTGGCGCAGGGTTCGCGACCAATTGGAACAGATGCGACGCGCCGACGGACGTATTCCACTGACGCTTGAAATTATTTACGGCCATGCATTCAGACCCGAGCCCAGACACAACCGGCACGGCGAAAGTATTATCAAATTTGATATTCCAAAAAAATAAACAGCAATTATTTGGCGCAAATCAAAAAATATTTTATCGATCGACGCAGTGATTTGATGTAAATCAGTACCTGACTTTTTGTATTGTGCTCGCTTTGTGCTTGATTAGCGCCGTGTTTCCGACATATACTCTCGTGATTATAAAAAGTGCCAGCGCGAATCATGCAGTCAATCACGCAGTCAATCGCGCAGTCAATCGATTGTCCGGTTTTTGACCAGCTTAATAATAAATCAGCAGAAAAACAGCTGACGGTCTTGCGTAACGAGGTATGAAAAATTGGCGGATTCAGTTTCACGGTCTGCGCCGATTCATATCACCTTCTGAAAAGAAATCTATTTGGTTTTTGGGGAAAACATGAAATATGCTAAGCGATTGCCATCGTTAATGCTCAGTTCCTTGTTGATGATGGTTGGGGTTTCATCATGGGCACAAGCGGTTGTACAAAATCCGGTCAAGGACAGTGTCGGCGGACCAGCAGTAGGTGAAATGAACTTCCAGCCGCCGGTCACTCAAATTGCAGACCAGATCTACGGACTGCATAACATGATGATGATTATCTGTATGGTGATTTTCGTTATCGTGTTCGGCTTCATGTTTTACTCGATCTTGAAACATCGCAAATCACTCGGTCACAAGCCAGCCACCTTTCACGAAAGTATTACAGTGGAAATTGCGTGGACGATCGTGCCGTTCATTATTGTCATTGCCATGGCATTGCCTGCTACCAAAACAGTCGTGGCCATGAAAGATACGTCCAATTCCGACATCACTATTAAAGTGACCGGGATGCAGTGGAAATGGGGCTATGACTATCTGAAGGGAGAAGGCGAAGGCATTTCTTTCCTGTCAGCGCTGTCGACGCCACGTGAACAGATCGGTACGCCTGATCATGCGCCAACCCAGGCGCGCGGCGAAAATTATCTGATTGAAGTTGACAATGAAGTGGTCGTGCCGGTCAATAAAAAAATCCGCATCATCACTACTGCCAACGACGTAATCCATTCCTGGACCATTCAGGCTTTCGGTATCAAGCAGGATGCGATTCCCGGTTTTGTACGTGACACCTGGTTCAAGGCAGAAAAAATCGGCAAATACCGTGGACAGTGCGTCGAGCTGTGCGGCAAGGAACATGCTTTCATGCCGGTTGTGGTGAATGTTGTCAGTGATGCCGATTACACCAAATGGGTCGATGGCAAGAAAAAGGAAATGGCGGCACTGGCTGATGATCCAAACAAGGTCTGGACAGTGGATGAACTGAAAACACGCGGTGAAAAAGTTTATGCATCGAACTGTGTCGTATGTCATCAGGCCAATGGTAAAGGTGTTCCGGGCGCATTCCCTGCTCTGGATGGCTCACTCGTTGTTGCCGGTCCTAAAGACGCACAGATGCATCTGGTTCTGAATGGTAAAAACGCCATGCCGACCTGGAAAGCCGTGTTGTCTGACACGGATATTGCCGCGGTTATCACCTATACGCGTAATAACTGGTCCAACAAATCACAAGAAAACATTGTTCAACCAGCAGAAGTTCTGGCTGCGCGCAAGTAATTCATAGGAGATTCGAATGAGTAACACCACAATGGATCACGCCCACACTGCTGCCCACCAAGGTCACGGACATGAGCATGATGATCACAAGCCACACGGTTTTGCGCGCTGGATGTTTGCCACCAATCATAAAGATATCGGTACGCTGTACCTGATTTTCTCGCTGACCATGCTGCTGGTTGGCGGTGTGCTGGCACTGATGATCCGTGCCGAACTGTTTCAGCCTGGTCTGCAATACTTCAAGCCTGAATTTTTTAACCAGCTCACCACGATGCACGGATTGATCATGGTGTTCGGTGCGATCATGCCGGCCTTCGTCGGTTTCGCCAACTGGATGATCCCGCTGCAGATCGGCGCATCAGACATGGCCTTTGCCCGGATGAACAACTTTTCATTCTGGCTGCTGCCGCCTGCTGCAATGCTGCTCGGTGGTTCCTTCTTTGTCCCGGGTGGTGCAACCGCTGCCGGCTGGACGCTGTATGCGCCGCTGTCAACCCAGATGGGACCTGGTATGGATATGGCGATTTTCGCAGTCCACATCATGGGTGCTTCTTCCATTATGGGCTCGATCAACATCATCACCACGATTCTGAACATGCGTGCCCCGGGCATGACATTGATGAAAATGCCGATGTTCTGCTGGACCTGGTTAATTACTGCCTACCTGCTGATCGCTGTCATGCCGGTTCTGGCTGGTGCCATTACCATGACTCTGACTGACCGTCATTTCGGCACTTCATTCTTCAATGCCGCCGGTGGTGGCGATCCCGTGATGTACCAGCATATTTTCTGGTTCTTCGGGCATCCTGAAGTGTACATCATGATTTTGCCGGCTTTCGGTATCGTCTCGCAGATCATTCCGGTCTTTGCCCGCAAGCCGCTGTTTGGTTATGCATCGATGGTTTATGCGACTTCCTCGATTGCGATTCTGTCGTTCATCGTTTGGGCGCATCACATGTTTACTACCGGTATGCCGGTAACAGCGCAGCTGTTCTTCATGTATGCAACCATGCTCATCGCTGTGCCAACCGGCGTGAAAGTATTTAACTGGATTGCCACCATGTGGCGTGGTTCGATGACGTTTGAAACACCGATGCTGTTTGCGATCGGCTTTATTTTCGTCTTCACCATCGGCGGCTTTACCGGCCTGATCCTGGCCGTGACACCGATCGATATTCAGATGCAGGATACCTATTACGTGGTCGCGCATTTCCACTACGTGCTGGTTGCCGGTTCACTGTTTGCCCTGTTTGCCGGCTTCTACTACTGGAGTCCAAAGTGGACCGGTTTCATGTACAACGAAACGCGCGGCAAAATCCATTTCTGGAATTCGCTGTTCTGGTTTAACGTGACTTTCTTCCCGATGCACTTTCTGGGACTGGCCGGTATGCCACGTCGTTATGCTGATTACCCGGCGCAGTTCACCGATTTCAACATGATTGCTTCGATCGGTGCCTTCGGTTTTGGATTGTCCCAGGTGTATTTCATCTTCTTCGTGATTCTGCCAGCGTACCGCGGCGGAAAAGCTGCCGGCGACAATCCATGGGAAGCCGTGGATGGTCTGGAATGGACAGTGCCTAGCCCGGCTCCATTCCATACCTTTGAAACACCACCGACAGTCAAGTAAGCAGTAACGGGGGGCGTTGCCCCCGGTTTGAAAATGAACAAGCTGATTGATGTAAGTATGTGAGGCAAGTATGGAAAACAAGAAGTCACAAAATTTGAGAACGGCATTGATTCTGTTTTCAGTAGCTGCGGTATTTTTCGTCGGCATTTTCGTGAAACAGATCTGGTTCAGATAAGCTATTGATGAAAAATACCAAAGCTGGAAGGCTGCTGGCGAAGTTAAATGCTGTCATGTTTGGCAAATTGCTGGTGGTTGCTGCATTGATGTTTGGATTTGGATTCGCTTTAATACCGATCTACAAACAGATTTGTGAATTAACCGGTGTAAATTATCTCACCAACAAAGATGAGAAAATTCGCACTCCGGAAAATTCGCAGATTGATAAAAGCAGGTTGGTGACAGTTGAGTTTGATGCCAATACGACTGGTCCCTGGCGCTTTCGTCCGGTGACGGCCAGCATGAATGTGCATCCGGGTGAAATGTCGCAGGTGGTGTATGAAGTCGTCAATACACAAAACCGCAAGATGGATGCACAGGCAATACCGAGTTATGCTCCACAACAGGCAGAGCGTTTTTTCAAGAAGGTGGAATGCTTCTGTTTTAAACAGCAGACTTTGGGGCCCAATGAAGCCAGGCAGATGCCGGTCGTTTTTTTCATTGACCCGAAACTGCCCGCGAATGTGAAAACCATCACGTTGTCGTATACGTTTTTTGAAGTTGGTGGCAATAAAGTGGCCGCACCTTAGTCAGTTACGTTTTAAGTGTTCAAGAGGTTTTATGGAAGATTTGAAATCTGCCACGCAACGCAAGATGTCGTTTTTCGCAACACTGAAAGCAGTTTTCTGGTCGTTTTTCGGCGTACGCAGGAAGAGTGACTATGAGCAGGATGCAGCAAAGTTAAACCCTGTGCACGTGATTATTGCCGGCATTCTGGGCGCGGTAATTTTCATCACGATTCTTCTCACTATTGTGAAAACTGTCGTCGCTAACCAATAATTTGATTTGATCCGGGAGATAGAAATGAGTTCAGGGCAACACGCGCCGTATTATTTTGTTCCAAGTCCTTCACAGTGGCCAGTTCTTGGCGGAGCGACCCTGCTCCTGACCATGATCGGTGCTGCAGCCTGGGTGAATGGTGTGCCATGGGGAATGTACGCCAATCTTGGCGGTATTTTATTGACCATGATCGTACTGTACAACTGGTTTGGCCTGGCCATTCATGAGTCTGAATCTGGCCAGTACAATGAACGGGTTGACGTTTCCTACCGCTGGAGCATGAGCTGGTTTATTTTTTCCGAAGTGATGTTCTTCGGCGCATTCTTCGGCGCACTGTTCTATGCACGGTCCATTACCATGCCATGGCTGGGTGATCTGGACAACAAGCTGTTGTGGCCTGATTTTGTCGCACAGTGGGGTAACGTAGGACCGGCCGGCACCATTGAAGCATTCAAGATGATGACGCCGTTCCCAATCCCGACGATCAATACCGCCTTGCTGCTGTCTTCCGGTGTGACTCTGACCATCGCGCATCATGCGCTGATTGCCGGTAACCGGTCCAAAACCTCGATGTTCCTGTTTTTCACGATATTGCTGGGTGCCTGCTTTATGGGCCTGCAGGCCCATGAATACATGGATGCGTATTCAGAGCTGAATCTGAAACTGACTTCAGGTATTTACGGTTCCACCTTTTTCCTGCTGACCGGTTTTCACGGCTTCCACGTGACCATGGGTGCCATCATGCTGTCGGTGGTTCTGTATCGTCACCTGAAAGGCCATTTCACGCCGACCCATCACTTTGCTTTTGAAGGTGCTGCGTGGTACTGGCACTTTGTTGACGTGGTCTGGCTGGGCCTGTATGTTGTTGTGTACTGGTTGTAATCCGATTTGTACCAATAAAAAAGCCGCACTCAAGGTGCGGTTTTTTGTTGGGAACTCAATGATGTTTGCGATGTTGTAGGCTGGGATGCAATCCCAGCTTCATTGGGTGCTAGGCTACCAGGCAAGGTTATAATCAGCGCGGTGCAGTAATTATTGGAATCCCGGTAGGCTGAATATAGCCAAGATAATTGGCGATCAGTATCAGGATAAACAACACGACTGAAAAGCCGACCCGGAATGCCAGGGCCTGCACGGTGCGCTTGCTGCGTCCCTTGTCTTTCATTAAAAATACCAGTGCTGAACCCAGACTGGCGATGATGAGGATAAACGCGATGGCAACGAAAATTTTCATGATTTTTAAAATGGGCGCGCAGCGCCAATGAGTGATTGAGCAAAAAAGTGAGTATCAGGCGAGCGTTTCATTTTAGACCAGTTCCTTTCATTGCGACACTGCTATTGGTGGCTCTCGGATGTTCACTGTCCGTGTGGCAGACCAACCGGGCTCATCAGAAAGAAGCCATCGAAGCCAGACTGCTGGCGCTGGAAAACACCGAGGCGATCCCATTGCCGGCAACGCCAGATATCAAACAGATGGAATATGCCAAGGTTATCCTGAGCGGTGAGTTTGATGCCCACTGGCCGGTCTATCTGGATAATCGCCCCATGAATGGTCTGGCCGGGATTGTTGTGCTCATGCCCTTCCGGCTGCAAAATCAGGATAAATCCATACTGGTTGCGCGCGGCTGGGTACCCAGAAACAACCTGGACCGGTTTTCGGTAAAGCCGTATCAGACTCCATCGGGAATTGTACAGATCGAAGGCATGGTCAAAGCCAATGCCGGGCATGTGTATCAGTTCGGTTCCAGTGCACCGCTCAAGAGCGGTGTTCTGGTTCAGAATCTGGAAACGGCCGAGTTCGAAAAAGCCAGTCATATCGCGGTGTATCCGTTTATCATTGAACAGACCAAGGGCAGTGACGACGGGCTATTGCGCGACTGGCCACGCGCTTCGATGGGATCCGAGCGACATCGCGGCTATGCCTTTCAGTGGATGGGGCTGGCGGTGATGGCGCTGGTATTTTTTTTGGTAACCAGTTTTGGAAAAAGTAATGGACTCAACAAAGATGGATCAGGCACCGATGAATAAGCCGCACACTCCTCAAACAAAAAAGCATGGCCGCTGGAAGTTGTTGCTGGTGTTTGCGATTTGCGCATCACCGCTGATTTTTTCTTACCTGGCTTACTACGTAATCAAGCCCACCGGTCGTACCAACTATGGAACGCTGCTGGATCCGCGACTGTACCCGATGCCAGATCTGCACGGTGTATTGCAGGGTGGTGCAGCATTGGAGCTGACCGCCTACAAAGGTAAATGGATCATGCTGCAGGTCAGCTCATCCGACTGTTTGCAACGCTGCCAGAACGCCCTGTATGCCATGCGCCAACTGCGTCTGATGCAGGGCAAGGACATGGACCGCATTGAGCGGGTTCTGCTCGTGCCGGATGGACAACCCATGGATACGCTGCTCATCCGCGTACTGGAAGATACCCATATTCTGCGTGTCGATGCAAAGGCTGTTCAGACCTGGCTGCCGGTTGAACCGGATGCGACGGTGCAGGATCGTCTGTACTTGATCGATCCGCTTGGCAATCTGATGATGCGCTATCCCGTCGATGCCGATCCGAACAAGGTAAAAAAAGATTTGATCAAACTGCTCAAGGCTTCCAGCATCGGGTAACTATTATGTGGACTGAAATTACCATCACGGCGCTGCTGGTTGCGCTGATCCCATTGAGTATGGTCTGGGTTTCCAGTGACGTGAATAAATATCGCAAACTGGTTTCTGTCACCCTGTTTCTGACCTTTGATCTCATCATGTTTGGCGCCTATACACGCCTGACGGATTCCGGTCTGGGCTGTCCCGACTGGCCGGGTTGTTATGGAGCGGCCAATCCGCTGGTGTCACACGACGCCATTGCGGCAGCCCAGGCAGCCATGCCGCAGGGCCCTGTGACGCACTTTAAAGCCTGGGTGGAAATGGTGCATCGTTACCTGGCCGCGTCAGTAGGCATATTGATTGTTGCGCAGGTACTCATTGCCTGGAGCCGGCGCAAACGGTTTGCCGGTGCACCGTTGTTCGCCACTGCGCTGTTATTTTTTGTCGGGTTGCAGGGCGCGTTCGGTATGTGGACGGTCACGATGAAACTGCAACCGGTGATCGTCACCATCCATTTACTGCTCGGTATGACTCTGCTGGCCATGCTGGCATGGCTTGCAGCGCGCATTGACGCGTCTGTGCCGAAAGCGCAGCGTGTGGCGCATGAAGCATTGAAACTGACCTGGCCGGCACGTTTTGCCTGGCTGATATTGCTGGCGCAGATTGCACTGGGCGGCTGGGTCAGTACCAATTATGCGGTGCTGGCCTGCACGGATTATCCGCTGTGTCATGGCGTGCTGATTCCCGAGATGGACTTTGAACATGGCTTTGGTCTGTGGCGTGAACTCGGCAAAACGGTCGGCGGTGAGTATTTGTCCTTCTCGGCGCTGACGGCCATACACTGGGTGCACAGGAATTTTGCCTTGCTGGTGATACTGACTTCAGGCTATGTCGCGCTGCGTGCACGCAGCATGGCCGGTGTGAGCAACATTGCCAATGCCATTCTTGCTGTATTGCTCATTCAGTTCTGCAGCGGGCTGGCCAATATTCTTTTCAGCTGGCCGCTGCCGGTGGCAGTGCTGCATAACGGTGGCGCAGCGCTGCTGTTGGGGCTGCTGACCGTGTTAAACTACCGCGTTCAGAGTCCGGTTGAACTGCGCCGAAAATAAAGTCTTCTACTATCAGGATCAATGAGCACCATGACCGTTCAAACCAGCCGGATCGCACAGTATCTGGCGCTAACCAAGCCGCGCGTGACCCAACTGGCCGTATTCTGTTCAGTGATCGGCATGTTTCTGGCCACACCGGATTTGCCGGACGGGCGTCTCGTGATGGCTGCCGCAGCAGGAATCTGGCTGCTGGCCGGTGCTGCATTTGCAGTTAACTGTCTGGTTGAGCGGGAAATTGACGCGCGCATGGCAAGAACGGCACGGCGCGCTTCGGCCCAGGGTGAAATTTCCGTACTGCAGATCTGTGTTTTTTCGGCCATTATTGGCGGCGCCGGTATGTGGATTCTGTACTTTCTGGTCAACCCGCTCACCATGTGGCTGACCTTTGCCACCTTCATCGGATACGCGGTGATCTACACCATCATACTCAAACCGGCCACACCGCAAAATATCGTGATCGGCGGACTGTCAGGTGCCATGCCACCGGCTCTGGGCTGGGCCGCCATCGCCAATGATGTGCCGATGCAGGCATGGCTGCTGGTGCTGATTATTTTTGTCTGGACGCCACCGCATTTCTGGGCGCTGGCACTGTACCGCCGTGACGATTACGCCAAGTCAGGCTTGCCCATGATGCCCATTACCCACGGCATCAAATTCACTGGCCTGCACGTCTGGCTGTACACCATCGTGCTGGTTGCAACAACCACGCTGCCGTTTGCAGTCCACATGAGTGGATGGATTTATCTGATCAGCGCACTGGCGCTGGGCAGCGTATTTTTATATTATGCATGGCAGTTGCACCGCCATTACAACGATCAGATGGCAAGGAAAACCTTCGCTTTTTCGATTTTGTATCTGTCGCTGTTATTTGCCGCATTGCTGGTCGATCACTACCTGAAATTTTAATCAGAACCCGGTTTCACTCAGTTGGCATACCCATGAAAAAATTCCTTACTCTGCTTGGATTGATACTGGCCTTATGCGCCTGCAGTCAGCCTGCCAAACCTGATTTCAAAAACACCGACATTACCGGACTGGACTACGCCAGGGATTTCAGTCTGCCTGATTACAATGGGAAAGTGCGGCATCTGTCTGATTTCAAAGGCAAAGTTGTCGTCATGTTTTTTGGCTACACCCAATGCCCCGATGTCTGTCCGACGACAATGGCGGAGCTGTCGACGGTGATGAAAGATCTGGGGCCGTTGAGTGACCAGGTTCAGGTATTGTTTGTCAGTCTGGATCCGGAGCGTGATACCCCGAAAATGTTATCCCAGTATGTGCCGAATTTTGATAAGCGATTTTTAGGATTGGTGGGTGACCTGGCTGCCACGCAAAAGATTGCACAGGATTTCAAAATTTTCTATGAGAAGGTGCCGGATAAAAAAACCGGCGGCTATTCCATTGATCACAGTGCTGGCAGTTATGTGTTCGACCGTGAAGGTCATGTCCGGCTGTTTGTGCGTTTCAATCAGGGCCCTGACCCGATTACGCACGATCTGAAACTGCTGCTGCAATAGAACCGCCGCATGATTACGACCCTGCGTTTGGAAGATGGTGCCAGTGTACAGATCGTGCATCACGGTGCGCAGGTAGTGTCATGGATACCCGCTGGCCACGGTGAACAATTATTTCTCAGCAAGGCTTCACCACTGGATTCGGGCAAGCCCTTGCGGGGCGGCGTGCCTGTCATATTTCCCCAATTTTCCGATCTCGGTCCCTTACCGAAACACGGGTTTGCGCGTAACTTTGTCTGGGACAGACGCGAGTCAGCGACAGGTAATCAGGCCGTGTTTGAACTGCGCGACAGCGATGCCACCAGAATGCTCTGGCCGCACGCATTTGCGCTTGAGTTGACCATCACGCTGATGGACCGTGCACTGGAGCTGGAACTGAAGGTGCAGAATACGGGCGCAACGGCCTTTGAATTTACGGCAGCGCTGCACACCTATGTGCGGCTTGAACATATCAACGACACACGCATTCACGGTTTGAAAGGTACGCATTACCGCGACAGCGTCACCGGCACAGCGGATTGCGTGGAAACAGAAGACGCAATTGGAATTGACCGGCAGGTTGATCGGGTATACATGAATGCACCGTCAACATTGCAGGTAGTGCAGCGCAGCCGGCACACCGATATTGTCAGCACTGGTTTTATGGATGCGGTGCTATGGAATCCCTGGCGCGCACTCTCTGATGCCATGACTGATATGGAGCCTGGCGGTTATGAGCAGATGGTCTGTGTGGAGTCGGCCACTGTGGCCCAGCCTGTCAGTGTGCAACCGGGCGGCGTGTGGCGCGGGAGTCAGCGACTGCTTGTCATTGGCTGAAATAAAAAAATGCTCAGAAGAGCATTTTTTATTTGCAATCAAGCGGAAATCAGGCATATTCAGCCAGACTTCCCTTCATTTTCTTCATTGCAGCCACTTCGATCTGACGAATGCGCTCAGCCGAAACATTAAATTCCGCAGCCAGATCGTGCAACGTTGCGCCACTGCCATCGTCATTGGCCAGCCAGCGTGCTTCAATAATACGGCGCGAACGCGGATCGAGATTGTTCAGTGCCGCTTCCAGGCCGGTAGTCTGCAGCACGTCATAATGCATGCTTTCCAATACTTTGGTTGGCTCGTTATTGTCGCTCGACAGATAGGCAATCGGTGCAAACTTGTCATCGTCGTCATCAGTTGGCGCATCCAGGGCCATGTCGTGGCCGGAGAGTCGCATTTCCATTTCAATGACTTCTTCGCGCTTCACATTCAGGGTTTGAGCCAATTGATCAATCTGACTCTGAGTCATGCTGTCAAAACCGATCTTGTGGCTGCGTAAATTAAAAAACAGTTTGCGTTGTGCCTTGGTGGTTGCTACTTTGACCAGGCGCCAGTTTTTCAGAATATATTCATGCATTTCCGCCTTGATCCAGTGCATGGCGTAAGAAACCAGACGAACGCCCTGATCCGGATTGAAGCGTTTGACGGCTTTCATCAGACCGATGTTGCCTTCCTGAATCAGATCGGCGTGTGGCAGGCCGTAGCCGAGGTAGCCACGGGCAATGGATACGACCAGACGCAGGTGTGACAGAACCAGTTGCTGAGCGGCGCCAAGATCATTTTTGTCGCGCAGGTCAGTGGCGTATCTTGTTTCTTCTTCTTGCGTGAGCATCGGCAGACGGTTCACGGCCGAAATGTAGGCGTCAATATTGCCAAGGGTGCCGGTAAAACCAAGTGCCAGAGCAGAATTGGTGGGTAAGGTATTCGGTGTTGATGTGCTCATGTAATCTCCATATATTTCTGCCAATAATCTGGTGTGTTACCCAGTATTGCGCTGAAATCAATAAATTCAATGAAATTAGTTCAGCAAGGTAAGCCAGCTAAGCGATACAGCAAAGTCAGCCAGCGACCTAAAACGGTATATTAGCACTCTATTGAGAAGAGTGCTAATACTCTGAAACACTTGTCATTTATAGCAATATTTTTGTACATTGGCTCATTGAACTACGGCAATATTCAGGCGGTCGGAGGCCAGTCTGTTAATTAAGTTGCTGCACCTGATGTCTGACTGATAAAAATGCACCGAATAATCCAAGGATCGCGGCGGTCAGAATCAGATACAGACTCAGCATCAGGTTCAGTGGCACCAATTGAAAATCAGATCCATACAGGCTGGCAAACTCCGCAATCGCCTGATTCAGGCCAGTGAGTCCCGCCGCGACGATGGCCAGGGCGAGCATTCCAGCGCCCGTACCCAGAATCGCTCCGGTGTAGTAATAGGGACGCCGGATGGTTTGATTGGTCGCACCCAACAGACGGATCACCCTGATTTCAGCGCGATGCGACAGAACCTGTAGCCGGGTGGCATTGAAAATGACCGTAATGACAACAATTGCAAGAACAATGGCCAGCGTGACCAGCATGAACTGGGCCAGATGCATTAACGCGGCCAGACGTTTGATCCAGCTGGAGTCAATCTGAACATGATCGACTTCAGGCAGTTTTTGCAGCAGGTTGGCCAGGGCTTCTATTTTCGCCGGGTTGGCCTGCTGGGTGGCGAGTTCAAAATGCTGCTCAAAACTGAGCACGTACGCATCAGGCAGGGGATTTTCTCCGAGCGTGGCCAGTACGTCGCCCAGACCAGAACTGTTTTGCAACGCGCTCAGTGCCGTTTCTTTGGGCACAAACACGATTTTGGCCGGCGTGCCGGTCGACTTCAGCAGTTTCTTTATGGTGTCGGCAAAGTTGCCCGCATTGTTGCGGCTTAAATCCGTTTTCAAAAACAAGGACAGTTCCGGCGCGATTGATAACTGGTCGGAGATCGGGCGGATGTTTTCAATGAGCGTCAGACCTGCGATCGGCAGTGACAGTGCCACCGCGACCACCAGGACGTTAAAAATAAAATTGCCAGGTGCGCTGAAAATCTGTTTAAGTGCATTGCTGCTGGCGAGGGCGTGTTGTCTGATCCAAATATTCATGTCGTTGTCTGTAGGTAGCTAATAACTAAGCAGCTGATTGCCAGGACTGGCTCTGTTTGCCATGATCCAAATAGATCACGCGCGATGCGCTGACCAGAAATTCTTCGTCATGGCTGGAGATTATGCAGGTCACACCTGCTGCCTGAAATGCCTGCAGCGCCTGCATGACTTTTTTTGCGTTATCCCGATCCAGATAGGCAGTAGGCTCATCGGCCAGTATCAATTGCGGACGATTGACGATGGCGCGCGCGATAGCAGCGCGTTGCTGTTCACCGCCGGACAGAGCCAGCGGAAACGCATTGACCTTGTCCGACAGGTTCATTTTTTCCAGCGCGGTACTGGCGCGCTGCAGCGCTTCGTTTTTTCCGGCCCCGCTGATTAACAGCGGCAGCATGACATTGTCGAGTATGGTCCGGTCGTGCAACAGGGCATGGTCCTGAAGTATCAGGCCGATATTACGGCGGAAGTAGGGCAGGGCTGCGGAATTCAGTTCAGCGATATCCTGACCATTCACCAGCACCTGGCCGGTACTGGGTCGCTCGATGGCCGCGATCATCTTGAGAATGGTGGATTTGCCGGCGCCCGATGGGCCGGCCAGAAACACCAGCTCACCGCGTTCAATCGTAAACGACATGTCGGTTAAAGCAGATACGCCAGGGGGGAAATGTTTGCTGACCTGTTTGAATTCGATCATGTCTGGTATGCAGTAAAAGGAGTAAGTCGGGTTTTATTGCGGGAATTAGTCGAGCAGCGCATCGACAAATTCACGGGCATTAAACGGTTGCAGGTCTTCGATTTTTTCACCGACACCGATAAAATAAACCGGTATCGGCCGGGTCTTGGCTATCGCAGCCAGAATGCCGCCTTTGGCCGTGCCATCAAGTTTGGTGATGATCAGACCGGTAAGACCCAATGCGTCATCAAACGACTTGACCTGTGAGAGCGCATTCTGACCGGTATTGCCGTCAATAACCAGCAGCACTTCATGCGGCGCATCTTCCATACCCTTGGACAGCACCCGTTTAATTTTCTTTAATTCTTCCATCAGGTGCAGCTGGCTGGGCAAACGTCCTGCAGTGTCCACCATCACCACGTTAATGCCTTTGGCAATGGCCGAACTCACGGAATCAAAGGCCACTGCAGCCGGGTCACCCGATTCCTGAGAAATCACCGTGACGTTATTGCGTTCACCCCAGACCGTTAACTGCTCGCGCGCGGCGGCCCGAAACGTGTCACCGGCAGCCAGAATGACAGACTGCTGATGTGCCTGGAGATGTTTGGCCAGCTTGCCGATGGTGGTCGTCTTTCCGGCACCGTTGACGCCGGCAATCATCATCACCGTAGGCTGATGACGTCCGAGTTCCAGTGTTTTTTCCAGCGGGGTCAGAAATTCGATCAGGATGGTTTTCAACGCTGCTTTCACCTGAAGTGCTTCGGTCAGCTTTTGCAGTTTGACCTGTTTTTTCAATTCTTCCAGTAAAAACAGGGTGGCATCCATGCCGGCATCGGCCATCAGCAGCGCGGATTCCAGTTCTTCATACAGATCGTCATCAATTTTTGCGCCAACAAACAGCGTGGTCAGATTGCTGGAGGTTTTGGACAGTCCGGCTTTAAGCCTGGTCAGCCACGACTGCTTTTGATTCGGTTCAATGACAGTCTGAGCCGGATCTGGAATGGAAACGGGATCTGGTTGGCTGGCTGGCGGTTTTTTTTTGAAAAAGCTGAACATGTGAGTGATACGATCAGAATGGTGAATTGTTGGAGTCGGGCTACAATGTGCGACATTCTAGCAGAGGCGACCCAGTGCGCTCTGCGCAATAAGCAGCAACCGGCAATAACTTTTAATTATTCACCAATAAAAATGCAAAAAAAGACCACCCCGCGTCAGGTTCGCATCATTGCCGGCAGCTGGAAACGTACTCCCCTGACCGTGCTGGATGCGCCTGGCCTGCGCCCGACTCCCGACCGGGTGCGCGAAACCCTGTTCAACTGGCTTAATTTCCTGTTTCAGGGGGACTGGCAATCCCGCCATGTTCTGGATCTGTTTGCCGGCAGCGGTGCTCTGGGACTCGAAGCCGCCAGTCGCGGTGCCGCTTTGGTGACGCTGGTCGATTCATATCTGCCAGCAGTGCGCCAGCTGGAACAGGTAAAAGCCAGGCTCAAGGCAGAACAGGTGCAGATTATTCAGGGTGATGCGCTTTCAGTTGTGAAGAACCTGGCCGTCAGGTACAACGTGATTTTTCTGGACCCTCCCTACCATCGTGATTTTCTGGTACAGATTCTGCCCCACTGCATGGCTGTGCTGGCGCCGGATGGACTGCTGTATCTGGAAGCCGAAAAAGCACTGAGCGCAGCGGAATTGCCCGAATGTTTAAATAATTGGCAAGTAATTCGCAATGACCGGGCCGGACAAGTGCATTTTCATTTGTTGCAGCGCAAGGTCTGAGCGCAAAAATCACCCCGATTTCAGGCATAATGCGCATTCTTTCATAGCCAATACCCAGGAGCAGTAATGGTGACAGCAGTTTATCCCGGCACATTTGACCCGCTCACCCGTGGGCATGAAGATCTGGTGCGGCGCGCTTCAGGCCTGTTCGATACTCTGGTGGTCGGTGTTGCAGACAGCAAAAACAAAAAACCGTTTTTTTCGCTTGAAGAACGGCTGTCGATCGCCAATGAAGTACTGGGGCATTATCCGAATGTGCGGGTTGAGAGCTTTTCCGGTCTGCTCAAAGATTTCGTGCGCAAGGTTGATGGCCGCGTGATCGTGCGGGGTTTGCGGGCCGTATCGGACTTCGAATATGAATTCCAGATGGCAGGCATGAACCGTTATTTGTTACCGGATGTCGAGACGCTGTTTTTAACGCCGTCCGATCAGTATCAGTTCATCTCCGGCACCATCGTGCGCGAAATCGCCCAGTTCGGCGGTGATGTCTCCAAATTCGTATTTCCGTCAGTCGATCGCTGGCTGCAGGAAAAAGTGCTCGCCTCCCAGAACGAGCAGAAAAAAGACAGTTAGGTTAAGTGTATGGCGTTACTGATTACCGATGATTGCATCAATTGTGATGTGTGCGAACCTGAATGCCCCAATGAAGCAATTTCAATGGGCCCGGAAATTTATGTGATTGATCCGCACAAGTGCACCGAGTGCGTTGGTCACTACGACGTGCCACAGTGTCAGCAGGTGTGCCCGGTGGATTGCATACCGTTTGATCCGGCCTGGCGTGAAACGCCCGAGCAGCTGCAGGCCAAATATGAACTGTTGATGGCAGAAAAAAAATAAAGAAATTCAAATACAAAAGCCCGGTCAATTCAAATTGACCGGGCTTTTTTTCTGTATGAGCAGTGTCAGACGTTGAACAGGAAGTTCAGCACGTCACCATCCTTGACCACATATTCTTTACCTTCAGCGCGCATTTTCCCGGCTTCCTTGGCACCGGCTTCCCCTTTGAAATGGATGAAGTCTTCAAAGGCAATGGTCTGGGCACGGATAAAGCCACGCTCAAAATCAGTGTGAATCACGCCTGCGGCCTGCGGTGCCGTATCGCCGACATGGATAGTCCAGGCGCGTACTTCCTTGACGCCGGCTGTGAAATAAGTCTGCAGACCGAGCAGTTTGTAAGCCGCGCGGATCAGACGGTCCAGACCGGGCTCATGCATGCCCATATCTTCCAGAAATGCCAGCTTGTCGGCTTCTTCCAGATCGGCAATTTCAGATTCAATCGAAGCGCAGATGGCAACGATGGGGGCCTTCTGGGTTGCGGCATATGCGGTCAATTGATCGAGCAGCGGATTGTTGGCAAAGCCATCGTCAGCGACGTTGGCCACAAACATGGCTGGCTTTGCTGTAATCAGGCACAACGGTTTGATCAGCAGCATTTCTTCTGCATCCAGTCCGAGAGAACGGACTGGTTTGGCGTCGTTGAGTGCCGGCATGATGCGTTCGAGCAGGTCAACCAGTTTGGCAGCGTCCTTGTCTCCGGAACGCGCTTTTTTATTTTCACGGTGGATGGCTTTTTCTACCGTACCCATATCGGCCAGCGCCAGTTCAGTCTGGATCACTTCGATATCGTCCAGCGGGCTGACTTTGCCTGCGACGTGAATAACGTTATCGTCGACAAAACAGCGCACGACATTCACGATGGCATCGGTTTCACGGATGTGTGCCAGGAACTGATTGCCCAGACCTTCACCTTTGGAGGCGCCGGCGACCAGACCTGCGATATCGACAAACTCCACGATGGCACTCTGGATGCGTTCCGGTTTGACGATGGCCGCCAGCTGCGCCAGGCGCGGATCAGGTACTTCAACGACGCCGACGTTGGGTTCAATCGTGCAAAAAGGATAATTTTCTGCCGGGATGCCCGCTTTGGTCAGCGCATTGAACAGGGTGGATTTACCGACGTTAGGAAGGCCGACGATGGCGCATTGGAGACTCATGAAGATCTTTCAGGTGGTGTTATTACTGGTTGGCGCAGATTTCGCCAAAGTCCGACATTGTATCCTGCCCAACAGCACATATCAAACGCGGGAAATAGTTGAGACCGTTGTCAATATTTTAGCTTTTCATATTTTCATAAAATAATGATAGACAACGTTGAATATGCCGTACATTTCTGATTTCCATTTCTCAATCAATAAACTTTATTCAAGCTAATGAATCAGCCCAAAAAATATCAGCGTTGCCTGGTGATGGCCGGAGGCGGTTTTCATTTTGGTTATTATCTGGGCATACACGCGGCCCTGTGTGAATCCGGCAAGCGCCCCGATCTGTTGCTGGCCAGTTGTGGTGGTGCGATTGCCGCCGCATTGATACAGGCGCTGCCGGACGACGCACAGCGCCGAGCCTGGCTGTCTTCACCACAGATGTACCAGTTCTGGTGTTCACTGAAATCGACCCCGAAAGCCAAAATCACCCACGCGTTTTTCAGTGCGATGCAACGCAGATTCTGGGGCCACAACGCCAAATACATTCCTGATCTGTTTCATGACTATATGTTTGAGATTCCGGCGGAATTGCCGCTGCCCGAGTTGAAGCAGAAAACCGTGGATGTGGCGATTGTGGCCGGCAAACTCAACTATGGTGAGCACGAAGTTGGTCAACTGCGTGGCAACCGCAAACTGTTTTCCGAAATTATTTTTTGCGAACAGCGCGCAGCAGATCTGCTGTATGAATTTCCCGTGCCGTTAAGCGACGCCCGGTTCGGCGAGCATGCCATCGATTCGGACATGCTCACCGATGTTGGCATGCCCTTGGGTGATGCGGTGCGTGCATCCATTTCGGACATGTTTTATTTTCGCTGCCACACGCACGCATCGGGGAATTACATGGGAGGAGTGGTGGATCTGTTTCCAATCGAAGTTGCCAGTCATCTGGCCGACAGTGTGATTATGGAACTCAAGGGCGGATATGACCGGACCTACGGCATTCCGGCCATCCGTGCCGTACTCGGGTTTGATGGCAATGCGCGTTTGCAGGATGTGCTGGGCCAGCATGCCGATGTCTGGGTCGATACTTCAGATATGGAAAAAGTGTTTCTACATCAGCGCACCAGTCAGAAAATTATCTGGCACCGAAACCGGATCCAGATCGTTGCGCCACCCAGTTACGACGCGTACGTGAAAATGATCGCTGCGCAGTGGGACTTTGGTTATGCGCGTGGCACGGCCGGACTTGCCTCGGCCAAAGCCTGATCCAGCAATTCTATCCAGTGCAGAACCGGCGTATCGGTGCCACTCTGCAAATGCGTGATACAGCCGATGTTGGCCGATACAATCTGTTCGGCACCGGTGGCCAGCAGGTTGCGCAATTTCTGATCGCGCAACGCAGTGCTGAGTTCTGGCTGGAGCAAGGAATAGGTTCCGGCTGAACCACAGCACAGGTGGCTGTCTGCACAGCGACTGGTCTTTATTCCTGCCAGACTTAAGACCTGTTCCACTTTGCCCGTTATTTTCTGGGCGTGCTGCAAAGTGCAGGGCGGATGAAAGACGGCATTTTTTCTGATTGCGGTGTGGCTCATCAGGCTGCCGATCTGCTCGGATTGGTTAAACAAGACTTCGCTGATATCCAGCGTGGCAGCGCTGATGGTTTTTGCTTTGTCGGCGTACTGCGGATCATGTGCCAGCAGTTTTCCGTAGTCTTTGACCATGCTGCCGCATCCGGATGCGGTCATGACCAGGCCCTGCGCACCGGCCTGCAGCATCGGCAGCCAGGCATCGATATTGCGCCTGGCGTCCTGCAGTCCACCTTCGGTATCACTCAGATGTGCACGAATTGCGCCACAGCAGCCAGCCCGTTCAGCAGCGATTAACTCGATCCCCAGCCGATCCAGCACTCTGGCGCTGGCGACATTGATATTGGGTGACATGCCTGGTTGCACGCAGCCTTCGAGCAAAATCATTTTTCGTGCATGCTGTCGCTTCGGTCTGGCAACAGGGGATTGGCGTGCCGGAATTTTTTGCGCCAGATGTTTCGGCAAGACAGTGCGCAGTAATTGTCCGGTTCTGAGCAGCGGTGTAAATAACCAGGCGCGCGGCAGAACGGTTCTTAAAACGCTGCGCTGAACCGACTCCAGCCATCCACGCGCAACCTGCCGTTCAGTCAGGTGCCTGCCGATTTCAACCAGCCTGCCGTATTCGACGCCGGACGGACAGGTCGTTTCGCAATTGCGGCAGGTCAGACAGCGGTCCAGATGCAGCAGTGTTTTTTTGGTGGGAGCCTGACCTTCCATAACCTGTTTCATCAGATAAATCCTGCCACGCGGACCATCCAGTTCATCCCCGAGCAGCTGATAGGTGGGGCAGGTGGCATTGCAGAATCCGCAATGCACACATTTGCGCAGAATCTCTTCGGCTTCCTGCCCCTCGCGGGTGGCTTTGATCAGTTCGGTCAGATTGGTCTGCATGGTTCAGAGTTCCGGATAGAGTCGGCCAGGATTGAAAATACCGGCCGGGTCAAATTCGGCTTTCAGGCGCTGATGGATTTTGAACAAAGGCGCAGAGAGGGACTGAAACACTGCGACAGATTTGTCATGGCTTTTAAACAGGGTGGCATGGCCTCCTGCTTCCTGAATTTTCTGTCGCAGCTCGACCGCATCACAGATTGGATTGATCAGCCAGCGCTGTGCGCCACCCCACTCGATCAGCTGCTGTCCTCCCAGCTCCAGGGCCGGTGTCGTGGCAGGCAGTGACAGGCGCCATAACACAGGCTGGTCGTTGAAGAATGCGTGGTGTTGTTCGCGCAGACTGGTCCAGTGCTGTGCTGCCTGGGCAGGGTTGACTGGTGTGCCACCGAGTTGCAGTTGGGCCGCATGGGTAGCCGCTTGGGAGCCGGACAGACGTACCAGCAGTTGCCCGTTTTCCCAACTGGTCGCCGATATTGGCAATGGCTTGCCGGTCCAGCTGTTCATAGTGGCCAGTCCTGCATCTTGTGCCATGTCGAAGCCGAGAGTGATTTCGCTGCGGGGTACCGGCAAAACCTTGATCGATATGTCCGTGAGCAATCCGAGAAATCCCATCGACCCGCACAGCAGTCGGGATACATCGTAACCCGCCACGTTTTTCATGACCTGCCCGCCAAATACCAAGCGCTCGGCACGTCCGTTTATTAATACCGCTCCGAGTACGAAATCGCGCGCAGAGCCGGCAGTGGCGCGGCGTGGGCCCGACAGCCCGGACGCAATGACGCCGCCGATGGTGGCCTGTGCGCCAAATGCCGGCGGCTCAAACGCCAGCATCTGTCCCTGTTCTGCCAGCGTGCCTTGCAGGTCGGATAACAGTGTGCCGCACCTTGCGGTGATCACCAGCTCGGTCGGATCATAATCAATAATGCCGGTATGTTTTGAGGTATCCAGAATTTCGCCGCGCGGGGATTGACCATACCAGTTCTTTGTTGCGCCGCCCTGAATGCAAAGGGGTGTTTTGTCCGCAGCGGCAGATTTGATGCGGTCCATGAATTCAGCTCTTAGCATGGTTTAAAAACGCTCCAGATGGGGAAAGGACAGATTGCCTTGGTGAACATGCATCCGTCCGAATTCTGCGCAGCGGTGCAGGGTGGGGATGACTTTGGTCGGATTGAGCAGAGTGTGTGGATCAAAAGCGCGCTTGACGGCAAAGAATGCCTCCCGTTCTTCAACTGAAAACTGCAGGCACATGGAATTGATTTTTTCTATACCCACACCGTGTTCGCCGGTAATTGTGCCACCGACTTCAACGCACATGCTCAGTATGTCGGTGCCGAACGATTCGGCCCGTTCAAATTCACCGGGCTGGTTGGCGTCGAACAGAATCAGTGGATGCAGATTGCCGTCACCGGCGTGAAATACGTTGGCGCAGCGCAGATCGTATTTTTGTTCCAGCTCGGCGATGCCCTGTAAAACCTGGGCCAGTTTTTTGCGCGGGATGGTGCCGTCCATGCAGTAATAATCGGGAGAAATCCGTCCGGCGGCCGGGAATGCGTTTTTCCGGCCAGACCAGAAGCGCAAACGCTCGGCTTCGGATTGTGATACGGCCAGTGCGCTGGCACCGGCGATCTTTAACACGTCATTCATGCGCGCTGTTTCATCGAGCACTTCGGTCGCGCTGCCATCCGATTCGCACAACAGAATTGCTGCGGCATTCTGGTCATAGCCGGCATTGACAAAGGGTTCAACCATGCGCACGGAAGTCTGATCCATCATTTCCAGACCGGCCGGAATGATACCGGCCTGAATAATGGCAGACACGGCATTGCAGGCGCTCAGTACGTCCGGGAAGGACGCCATGATGACCTGCGCGCATTCCGGCTTGGGGATCAGTTTTACAGTGACTTCGGTGACGACACCAAGCATGCCTTCCGAACCGATAAACAGCGCGAGCAGATCAAGACCAGGCGCATCCAGGGCGGCATTGCCCAGTTCGATCATGTCACCCTCGATAGTGGCAACTCTGACGCGCAGAATATTGTGGATGGTCAGACCGTACTTCAGACAGTGCACTCCGCCGGAATTTTCAGCAACGTTGCCGGCGATGGTGCAGGCAATCTGGGAAGAAGGGTCCGGTGCGTAATATAAATTGAGTGAACTGGCCGCTTCCGATATCGCCAGATTTCTGACGCCAGGCTGGACAATTGCGGTGCAGGCGAGCGGATCCAAGCTGACGATGCGGTTTAGTTTTGCCGTTGACAGCACAATGCCGTGCGCGATCGGCATGGCGCCGCCTGACAGACCCGTCCCTGCGCCACGAGGCACCAGCGGAACCGACAGGTTTCTGCATACTGACAGCACATCAACGATCTGCTGTTCAGATTCAGGCAATACTACTATCCAGGGGAGCTGGCTGTAGGCTGCCAGTCCATCGCATTCATACGGTTTGATATCTTCTGCATTAAACAGCACACAATTGCGGGGCAGTGCCTGATACAGGGCATCCAAAACAGTTTGCAGACGTTCGGGGGTGATTTCCATAATCGATTGCTTTTCACATAAAAAAAGGACGCGAGTGCGTCCTTTTCATTTTAGTCAATGCAGCACATCAGGCTGAGAATGACGAACCACAACCGCAGGTTGTTGTGGCATTCGGATTCTTAATCACGAACTGTGCGCCTTCGAGATCGTCCTTGTAGTCGATCTCAGCGCCAACCAGATACTGGTAACTCATGGAGTCGATCAGCAGATGCACGCCATTTTTGGTCATGGTGGTGTCATCTTCATTGACGATTTCATCAAAAGTAAATCCGTACTGAAAACCGGAACAGCCACCGCCCTGTACAAAGACGCGTAACTTCAGGTCAGGATTTCCTTCTTCTTCGATTAGCTGGGCAACTTTTTCGGCAGCACTGTCGGAAAATACGATCGGCGCTGGCATTTCTGTGACGGTTTTCTCTTCTGTAGCGGTATTCATCATTGACTCCCTGAACCATTAACCAGGCGGATGACTGGCGTTGCTGGCGTTAATCGCGCCATTATACAGCGTTGATCATGCTGACGCTTGTGACGTGGAAAGTTGCAAAATTGTCTCGCTGGAAGTGCCGTCCGGAGTGTGGGTCAGCAGGCCGGTTACGGTCGCGCCACTGTTCATTTCCAGTGCCTTATAGTGGACATCACCGCTGATGCGTGCCTTGGGCAGCAGTTCCAGCAATTCGCTGGAAAAAACCGGACCAACAATCGATCCATCCACAACGACATGGGCCGCGCGCACTTCACCACAAATGACGGCGTGCTCCGAGATAATCAGCATGCTGCCATGATCTTCTTCCGCAATCACATTCCCTTTGACGTTGCCGTCGATACGCAAACCACCTTTGAAATACAGGTTGCTATCAATGTTGGTTGCCAGTCCGATCAGACTGTCGATTGTGCTCTTGTTTTTTCGGTTAAACATGACTGCCTCTAAAAATTGATGGACTGGAAAGTGCGAAGCTGTCCCTTGTCCAGAATACGTGCCTGCAGCGTCTTGACTACTGCACCCTCCGGAACGTTCAGTGAGCCTTCCAGGCGTTGATAGTACTTGAATGATAGTTTTAGCCTGGTCGCACCATCATTTTTAATTTCAGGGAGTGTAAGGGTAACAGTTTTTCCGTTTTCAATTATGGTCAATAAAAACTGCAGTTCACCGACAAAGTCCTGAACATTTTTCCCGCCCTGCATGACCAATATCCGATACTGGATCTGTGATTTATTGCTGGCATCGGCTTTGAATGCGCCGATCCGCACACCTTCCGGTCCGCTGGCTGCAGGAATCAGGTTTTCAAAGAAAGCGAGATCTTCCTTGAGCTTGTTGTTTTCGGCAGTCAGTGCCTGAACCTGACTGGCAAGTTGTTTTTGAGTCGAGAGTTCTATATTGATGACGCTGTCTGCACTGTTGGCTGTGCTGGACAGTTTTTCGCGTTCGCTGTCCAGTTTTTCAACCTGTTGTTTTAACAGTGAAAGTTGTTCCTTGGCAGGCGCAACACCGCTGACCGTGCCGCCCAGGATATAAGTAAAGTAAGAAAATGACGCGAGAATTCCGATGAAAGCCAATACAACCAGTGCCTTGCGCAGCAGTGAATTGTTGTCTTCGATGACTTTGATGGATGAAATGGATTTGTATCGAGAACTGTTATTTTTCATTATTTGTTCGCATTAAGGCAAAATTGGGATGTGAGTCAAACCGCAAGTTTCTTGCATACCGAACATTAAATTCATGCATTGCACTGCCTGTCCTGCTGCGCCTTTCATTAAATTATCCTGCACGACCAGAATGATCAGGGTAGTGCCATTACCTGGGCGATGCAAGGAAATGCGCAAGGTGTTGGCGCCGCGGACCGAGCGTGTTTCTGGATGACTGCCAAACGGCATCACATCCACAAAGGGTTCATCGCGATAACAATCTTCAAGCATGCTTTGCAGCTCGGCGTTGTCCAGCGGCTTTTGCAGCCGGGCATACAGCGTTGAGTGCATGCCGCGAATCATCGGTACCAGATGGGGGGTAAAGATCAACCCTATTTCAGAGCTGGTCATTTTCTGCAGTTGTTCAACCGTTTCGGGCACATGACGGTGACCTGATACCGCGTAGGCCTTGAAATTGTCCGACGCTTCTGAAAACAAAGTGCCGATTTCAGCCTTGCGACCCGCACCGGACACACCGGATTTGCAGTCGGCGATCAATTGATCCGGTGCAATCACACCGGCTTTTAAAAACGGATAAAAACCAAGCTGCATGGTGGTCGGATAACAGCCCGGGTTGCCAATGATGCGCGCTGTCCTGATTGCAGCACGGTTCAATTCGGGCAAACCGTAAACCGCTTCTGAGAGCAGTTCTGGACAGGTGTGAGGTATGCCATACCATTGTTCAAACTGCGCCACATCCTGAAGACGAAAATCTGCGGCCAGGTCGATGACTTTGACACCCGCAGCGACCAGTTCCGGTGTCTGCGCCATGGCAACGCCATGCGGAGTGGCAAAAAAGACGACATCGCAATCTGTCAGGCTGGCTTTTTCCGGCGAACTAAAGCGCAGTGCCACCCGGCCGCGCAGGGAAGGGAACATGTCGGCCACCGGCAATCCATCTTCCTTGCGGGATGTGATTGATGTCAGTTGTACTTCCGGATGTGCGGCAAGTATGCGCAATAACTCGACCCCGGTGTATCCAGTGCCTCCAACAATACCTACTTTAACCATGGTCTTTTCCGAATATAAAAGCTGTGAAGCGAAGCTGTGAAGCGCAGGTGTTACGCCCTGAGCCTGTCAATTAATTCCAGGTTGAAACATTACGTTATTTAATGCAATTTGTAAAACAAAAAAGCCGCCAGGCTGAACGCGTGGCGGCTTTTTGCAAACGTAAAAATTAACGTTTGGAGAACTGCTTGGCGCGGCGTGCTTTACGCAGACCGACTTTTTTACGTTCCACTTCGCGAGCATCACGAGTAACAAAACCAGCTTTGGACAGATCTGGTTTGAGCGTTGCTTCGTAATCGATCAGCGCGCGGGTGATGCCGTGACGAACTGCACCAGCCTGGCCGGATTCGCCGCCGCCGTGAACGTTAACCATGATATCGAAAGTTTCGAGGTGGTTAGTCAGTTCGAGCGGTTGACGGATAACCATCAGACCTGTTTCGCGAGAAAAATATTCATCAGCTGGCTTGCCGTTTACAACGATTTTGCCGCTACCGGATTTCAGGAAGACGCGAGCTACTGCGCTCTTGCGACGGCCGGTTCCGTAATTGAAGTTACCGATCATGTCTATTCCTTAGATATCGAGTACTTTAGGCTGTTGGGCAGAGTGTGGATGAGTTGCCTCAGCATACACTTTGAGCTTTTTGATCATGGCATAGCCCAGCGGGCCTTTAGGTAACATACCCTTGACAGCCTTTTCCAGAGCACGGCCAGGGAAACGTTCCTGCATTTTCTGGAAGTTTGTTTCATAGATACCGCCTGGATAACCAGTGTGGCGATAGTATGTTTTGTTCAGGGCTTTGGTGCCGGTGACACGCAGTTTGCCAGCATTGACAACGACGATGAAGTCGCCGGTATCGACGTGGGGTGTAAATTCTGGTTTGTGCTTGCCGCGTAATCGGAGTGCCACTTCGCTGGCAACACGTCCGAGGATTTTATCCGTCGCGTCAATCACGAACCAGTCACGCTGCACTTCGTGTGCTTTTGCGGAAAAGGTTTTCATGATGACTTTCTAATTTAAAAGTGAATTCGCTTTGATGTCGGCGGTTCTGATTGTTTTAAAAACAACAATTCAGACTCATCCTTATATCTTTTTTCCAAAAGCGAGATGGAAAGCCGCGGATTATAGTCTTTTCAAAGAGTTAGTGTCAAGGAATGCTTAAAAAATGTGCAGGGCGAAAAAAAACCCGAAATATTGCTATTTCGGGTTGAAATCCACCTTAGAGGCGGAGGAGACAGCGGTTGTTGATTCAAAGTGCTTTGGAACCAACGATGAACAGAGTTTAATGGAATAAATTGTGCAATGCAAGATATTTACATTGATTTTTGTCGTTATTTAGCATAGCCAAAGAGGTGCAAAATAATTTTTGCGCTGCAATATTTTGGTGCGTAAATATTTTCATGTGGAAACTATTGGTGCGCTAATCATTCGCGTGCAGACTACGGGCAGGCTCCTGGGCTACAATCAGTTTTTTTCTTTCAGGGAACAGTGCGATGGAATGTACGGTCAGGTGGACAGGATTATCAGGAATGACTTTTTTGGCTGAAACCGGCTCTGGTCATGTGGTGGCAATGGATGGCGCACCGGATGGGGGCGGACGTAACCTGGCGCCGCGTCCAATGGAAATGGTTTTATTGGGTACGGGGGGCTGTACTGCCTACGATGTGGTGTTAATTTTGCGAAAAAGTGGACAGAAAATTACCAATTGTGAAGTCAGGCTGACCGCCGAACGCGCTGAAAAAGAACCAAAGGTCTTCACCAAGGTGCATTTTCATTTTGTCGTCAGCGGAACTGCAGTCAAGCCGAATACGGTTGAGCGTGCCATCAAGCTGTCGCATGAGAAGTACTGTTCAGCCTCGATCATGATGGAAAAAACCGCAGAAATTACCCATAGTTATGAAATCGTGGATGATTCACCTGTATCGGCCTGACCGAATACGGATTTGTAGGACGGGTAAAACGTACAGTACAGGATGACGTTGCTCAGCAATGATACCGGCAGCATCAGCATGACTACCGCATCCTGAGAGCCGGTCAGGGCGGAAATCAGGACCATGAGAATGGCCGGTACGATGCCTGCGACGGCAAACCAGGACAGTGCGAAAATCAAAAAGGCCCGAACAGATTTGAGGGCGGCAAAAAAGCTGTAGAAAACCGCTTTGAACAGCGACATGTTTTGCCATGCAATCAGCGGACCGGCAAACCATAACACCATGAGTGCCAAGGCATAGATCAGCATGGCAAACAGCATGGCCAGAGCCATGTTTCCTTCTTCCAGCATGGCTGGATCGAGTTTGTCCGATTCAGTGAGCAATTGCAGGAACAGTCCGCCATCAATCAATGTCGAAGCAAAAAGTGCGACTGTGGCTGCAAGCAGATACAGCAGCCCCAGCCCCAGCAGTGAGGTCAACTGCGGCGAACGAAATCCGGTAAGAATTAATTGCGGTCGAACCCGCAGGCCCTGATCCACCTCTTTGCAGGCCTGCATGAACGGCAGAGTAAACAGCGGCAACAAGATAAATGTCAGAATTTGCCCGAAATGCGGAATCAATCCGGCGACTGCGTAGGAAATCAGCCCAAGTATCAGCACAAAAAACAGATAGGCCAAAAACAGCGAAATAAATTCCATCGGTTGCTGTCTGAAATACTGAAAACCCTGTTTAATCCAGAGCCAGCCTGTTTGTGCAGGTAAATTATTCATTGGTTACAGTGCTTGCGTAAGATGCGTTCAAAATGAGTCGGGTCGTGCGGCGTCAACATGTGAGCCTGACGCGGCTGATAGAAGTCATACAGGCGCGACAGCCAGAAACGCAATGCGGCTGCGCGCAACATGACTGGCCATGCATTTTTCTCCGGTTCCGTGAGTGGGCGTATTGCGGCATACGCTTGCATCAGTGCAGCCACGCGCACCGGATCCGGTGTGCCGCTGGCCAGGTCGATGCACCAGTCATTGCAGGTTACTGCCAGGTCAAAGATGAACGTGTCGCAGCCGGCAAAATAAAAATCAAAAAAGCCAGTGAGCTGCTCCAGATTAAACATCACGTTGTTGCGAAATAAATCGGCATGGATTGGTCCTCGCGGTAATTGCCCATAGTCTGGGCTGGCGGCAAAGGTTTCCTGAACGAGTAATTCGGACTCCAGCAGGTGACGTTGCGAGTCATTCAAAAAGCCGGTGACCTTGGGCACGGTCTCTTTCCACCACGCCAGGCCGCGTAAATTTTCCTGATGCATGTCAAAATCCCGACCTGCCAGATGCATTCTGGCCAGCATTGCACCCACTGCAGCGCAATGCACGGGACCAGGATCAAGTTGACTCTCACCGCTTAATTTACTCACGACGGCAGCCGGCTTGCCATGCAGGGACGTAACCAGATTGCCGTCCCGGTTTGCTACCGGTGCAGGCACCGGAATGCCGCGCCGGGCCAGATGATCCATCAGGTGCAGATAAAACGGCAATTGTTCGAAACTGAGATTTTCAAAAATCGTCAGTACAAATTCACCTGCATCGGTCTCAATGAAAAAATTGCTGTTTTCTATGCCGGATGAAATGCCTTTGATGGCGCGCGCCGATCCGAGGGAGAATTGCGAAATCCAACCGCTGAGGTCAGCCAGACTGACCGAAGTAAATACTGCCATTTGATAAAAAAGAGTAAGTTAAAAAAGGTCGTTGACCTGAACGTGGTTTATTTTTGCTGCGCCGGATTCGGATTGGGTTGCAGTGTGGGCGGGGCGTCATCCTTGTTTTCGGTATCTCTGCTGCCACCCCAGCTTTTTACTACCCATTGCACGGGATTGTTGCTGTTGCTGGATGCGTCGCCCGGCAGAGAAGTGCCAATACTCTGGTTGGGTTTGACGATATAGGTCCCGACACCGTTGGTCACTTTGACTTCGGTTTGTTGGCCGCTCTGGGTAATCTGTTGGGTTTGTTTGATTTTGTTGGATTTCAAATTCGTTACCGCCGTATCGCCATCATCCACCGGATTAACCTTTGGCGGCGCATCGGACGGGGGCGTCTGATCCGCTGCAAACGCGACAGGGGTCAGGGTCAGGCCTGCCAAAAACAAACCGGATAAGGTCAAGATCAGTTTGGATGTGTTTTTCATAATTTTAATTGGGCTTTAGGGGTATCTGACTTCAAATTCGGTTTGCCCGACAGTTCGGTGCATTGTAACACCGGGTCAACCGCCAACCTACAACAGCTGATGCAACTCATCCGAAGTGGTTTCAATATCGAGCGCCTCATAGAAGGCGAAAATGGCATTGACGATGTGGATTGGTTCATCGATGAGCTGTATGAGATCCAGATCCGATTCGGAAATCATTTGTTGTTCCAGCAAGGCTTCCCTGAGCCAGGTGAGGTAACCGCTCCAGAATTGGGTGCCTACCAGAATCACCGGTATGCGACGAGTTTTACCGGTTTGGATCAGAGTCAGGACTTCACCGAGCTCATCGAGCGTCCCAAAGCCACCGGGATAAATAACATAGGCATCGGCATATTTGACGAATGCGACCTTGCGCGCAAAAAAATGGCGGAATGAGATAGAAATGTTTTGCCACTGATTGGGAATCTGTTCACGCGGCAGCTCCACATTAAGTCCGATCGATGAAGACAAACCGGCGTACGCACCTTTGTTGGCGGCTTCCATGATGCCGGGCCCGCCACCCGAGATGACTGAAAAACCGTCATCGGAGAGTCGTTTGGACAAATCGACGCAGTTCAGATAAAACGGATCGTTGGGCCCGATTCTGGCCGATCCGAAAATGGTGACTGCCGGCCGGACTTCGGATAAACGCTCGGTGGCATCGATAAATTCTGCCATAATCGTCAGCATATTCCACGATTCCCGGGCTTTGATCGCCGTTGCACGCTGTTTGTCGGTGATTTGTCTTAGCTTTAATATATTTTTTCTGCTGTCATTCATTTGGCACTCTCACTAAAAAACCTATGCAAAAAACGTTACTGTTAGTAGATGGATCGAGTTATTTATATCGCGCATTTCACGCCATGCCGGATTTGCGCAACGCCAGCAATGAGCCGACCGGCGCCATTTACGGCATGATCGCCATGCTGCGCCGCCTGCGCGCGGATTATCCTGCAGCATACATGGCCTGTGTTTTTGACGCAAAAGGAAAAACGTTCCGCGACGATTTATATGCCGAGTACAAGGCGCAGCGTCCTTCGATGCCGGAAGACCTGGCATCGCAGATCGTACCGATACATGAAGTGGTAAAAATTATGGGCTGGCCGATTCTGATGGTTGACGGCGTGGAAGCCGATGACGTCATTGGTACTTTGGCGGTTGACTGCGTCAGACACGGTTTGCAATGCATCGTGTCGACCGGCGACAAGGATCTGGCGCAACTGGTCAACGAGGATGTCACGTTGATCAATACCATGAGCAATGAAAAGCTTGATATTGCTGGCGTCAATGCTAAATTCGGTGTGCCACCCAATCGCATCGTCGATTATCTGAGTCTGATCGGTGACACGGTTGATAACGTGCCAGGCGTTGCCAAGGTCGGACCGAAAACCGCAGTGAAATGGTTGGGGCTGTATGACTCGCTTGATGGTGTCATGGCACACGCCGGTGAAATTGGCGGCGTGGTTGGAGAAAATCTGCGCCAGTCTTTGGACTGGTTGCCGCAGGCGCGCGCGCTGGTCACGGTCAAAACGGATTGCGATCTGTCGGCGCACATGAAATCGATCAGCGAATCACTGGTAGCCCTTCCGGAAAACAATGCGGCGATGATCGACTTTTTTACGCGCTATGGATTTCGATCCTGGTTACGGGAAGCGCAGTCGCACCAGACAGCTGCCCCGTCAGACCTGTTGAGTGCGCCGCCGGCAACGGATCCAGAGCCGGTCAAGACACCGGTCGAAAAAATCAGCGTCAGTTATGAAACCATTTTGACCCGCGCACAACTGGATAACTGGCTGGATAAAATTCAGCATGCCGCGCTCACCGCAGTTGATACAGAAACCACTTCGCTCGAACCCATGACGGCGCAACTGGTCGGCATTTCGCTGTGCTGCGAAGCAGGGCAGGCCGCTTATATTCCGGTTGCCCATTGTTATCCGGGCGCTGCTACCCAACTGTCCCGCGATGAAGTGCTGGCCTGTTTGCGTCCCTGGCTGGAAGATGCCGGCCAGTTCAAGGTGGGGCAGAATCTGAAATACGACACGCATATTTTTGCCAACCACGGTGTCACATTGCGCGGTATTGCCCATGACACGCTGTTGCAGTCGTATGTATTTGAATCCCATAAATCGCATGATATGGACAGCCTGGCCCTGCGTCATCTCGACTATAAAGCCATCAGCTTTGAAGAAGTGTGTGGCAAGGGTGCAGGTCAGATCTGTTTTGATCAGGTCGATATCACGCGCGCCACCGAGTACGCTGCGGAAGACGCCGACGTGACCCTGCGATTGCATCAGAAAATGTACCCGATCGTCGCGGCAGATGAAAAGCTGCTCTATATATATAGTGCAATCGAAGTGCCGACCGCCCAGGTTTTGCAGAAAATAGAACGTAATGGCGTGTTGATTGATGCCCAGTTGCTGGCAATTCAGTCCAATGAAATCGGTTTGCGCCTCATGGCTCTGGAGCGGCAGGCGTATGAACTGGCCGGACAGCCATTCAATCTGAATTCACCCAAGCAGCTTGGTGACATATTTTTCGACAAGCTGCAGCTGCCGGTGGTGAAAAAAACACCGTCCGGCGCACCCTCGACGGATGAGGAAGTACTGCAAAAGCTGGCGGAAAATTACCCCTTGCCGAAAGTATTGCTCGAATATCGGGGACTGGCAAAACTGAAATCAACCTATACCGACAAATTGCCCAAAATGGTCAATGCCAAAACCGGCAGGGTGCACACCAATTACGCACAGGCGGTTGCGGTCACCGGGCGTCTGGCATCGAATGATCCCAATTTGCAGAATATTCCGATCCGAAGCAGTGAAGGACGGCGCATTCGGGAAGCGTTTATTGCACCGCCAGGCAGCGTCATCGTGTCGGCTGATTACTCACAGATTGAATTGCGCATCATGGCGCATATTTCGGGCGACACCAGCCTGCTGCGGTCCTTTGCAGAAGGGGAGGATGTGCACCGGGCCACGGCTGCAGAAATTTTCGGGATGGCGCCGGCTGACATCAGCAGTGAACAGCGGCGCTACGCCAAAGTGATTAATTTTGGACTGATATACGGCATGAGCGCGTTTGGACTGGCCGGCAATCTGGGTATCGAGCGCGCTGCAGCGCAAAGCTATATCGATAAATATTTCAGCCGTTACCCCGGTGTTGCGCGCTATATGGCCGAAACCCGCATTCAGGCCAAACAGCAAGGTTACGTGGAAACGGTATTTGGTCGTCGTTTATGGTTACCTGAAATTAATTCTGCCAACGGTCAGCGCCGTCAGGGCGCAGAACGCGCTGCGATCAACGCGCCCATGCAGGGAACCGCAGCGGATTTGATCAAACTGGCCATGATTGCTGTCCAGAAATGGTTGGAGGATGAAGCGCTTGAATCCAAAATGATCATGCAGGTACACGATGAACTGGTGTTGGAAGTGCCGGAAAAGGAATTGGAACTGGTAAAACAGCGATTGCCCGAATTGATGGCAAAAGTTGCTCAATTAAAAGTTTTGTTGATCGCGGACGTGGGCGTTGGAAAAAACTGGGATCAGGCGCATTGATTCATTGAGTGAATTAACGGCTCAGGTTCAGTGAAAATTCGGGATGAAAAAATTCCAAAAAGAAATATTTCAGCCGAATGTTAGTTGAATTTGACGGCAATAATTTGAAAGGTGAATGTAAGGGAATATTTCATTTGAAGGTTGAAATAATGATTTATGACAAAGAATGCGCGCCTGTCATATTTAATTGAAGCAATGAAATATTTCTTTATGGATCTAAATTTGATGCAATTGATTGTGTTGTATTTCATATGAATGCAAAACACATTAATTGATGCATATCAAAGCTGGATATTTCTCATTTTTCTTCTAAAATCATTTGCTGTAATAATGAGACATGTTGGGTTCGATCAAAAGTTTTGTCGCACTGCAGCAACAGACCTGTCATGGGGTTGTAACATTGGGTTATTATATTCTGCCCTGATTCAGTAGTGACGAGTAAGCGGGCAGTGGTTAAATGTTTCAATAGCCCAGGTTTTACGGAAGTCATGCTGCCGAATTTTGTCTCAATTTTTTACTCTACTATTACTTTGGGTAAACGGCTTGTTGTATTTTCAGTAGCAGTCATTTCCCGAATTAAATAAATAACGAAAAAATTTTCATCACACCTTAAAGGACGAACAATGAACAAGAAAATCATCGGCTTAAGCATCGCAATGCTTTTTACAGCTGGCGGCGCATACGCACAATCAACCAATGGATCTTCAGTTGAACTGTATGGCGTACTCGATGTAGCTGTTGGTACTGTTGAATACTCTTTGGGCACAGATCCTAATTTTCCTGCAACTGTCAATCCTGCTTCCGTTACCAGCAAACTGGTGAATCAGTCGACAACCGGTTTGTTCAGCGGCGGTATTACTCCATCACGTTGGGGTATCCGCGGTACTGAAGATCTGGGCGGCGGCATCAAGGCAATTTTCAATGTGGATTCCTATTTCAATCCGACTTCCGGCGCATTGAGCAGCGGTGCAGGATCGTTGGCCAACAACCGGCCTCTTTCAGCGGCTACAGTGGGCAGCAGTACCGTGTCAGCGGCCTCGTCAGTAAGTGGTCAGTTGTTTAATGACGTTGCTTTCGTCGGTCTGGTGGACGCCAATTTTGGTAAATTGACTGTAGGTCGTCAATGGGCACCAATGGGTGACATTCTGAGAGACTACGATGCGGTGCAGGATGCGCAGCTGTTTTCACCTCTGGGCTTCTCCGGCGCATACGCTGGTGGTGGTCTGACTGAAAACAAACGTCAGGACAGCAGCATCAAGTACACCAACAAATTCGGCGATTTCAACGTTGTCGGCATGGCTAAACTTGGTGGTGTTGCAGGTAAATCTGGTGCAGGTTCCAACTATGGTGTCGGTGCAGGTTACGAAGCCAATGGTTTCGGCATCCAGGCTGCCTATCAGTCAACAGTTGATTCACTCAACGGCACAAACAGTGCAGTTGCTGGTGACGTCAACGTTACCAACTACAACACCAAGTCGTACATGGTTGCTGCCAAATATGCTTTCGGCGACGCTAAAGTGACCGGCGGTTATGAAGAGTTCACCCTGTCAAAACCAACTGATGCTTACGCCACACTGGGTACAACAACCTATTATGGCTATCAGATCGGTACTGGAACTGACTGGGCATTCGCCGATAAAAAGACTGACATCGCGTGGGTTGGTGCTGATTACAACTTCACCCCAGCGTTCAATCTGGCTGCCGGTTTCTATGACATTGCACCAAAACAGTCGGATGATCTGCCAACACCGAAACAGCACAACGGCAATATCTATGAATACTCGTTACTGGCTGATTACCATTTCTCCAAGCGTACTGACACGTATGCTGGCGTAATGTATTCGCAGTACAAAGGTGACCAGTATCCAGCTGCCGCTGACAACACCAGCAATTACATCTTTGCTGTTGGTCTGCGCACCAAGTTCTGATTGTTGTAATTTGACGGCGTCATGCCGTCAGCATCAAAACCGTTCAATGCAAATTGGACGGTTTTTTTTCGGCTGAAAGTCTGTCTGTGCCACAGGCTTATATGTTTTTTTTGCATATCTAAGCTCAAAACCATTCGTTTTGTAATAAGGAGCGCGCTGTTAATCTGCTGTCTTACCAGAATATACCGGTAATGCAATCAGCAATCTCCATTCAATTACAAGAGGAAAAAATGACATTCAAGAACAGTGCAATCGTTTTGTTAACGCCGTTGGCATTGCTGACAGGTTATTCGGCACAGGCGCAGGTTAATACCACAATTTATGGCGTGCTCGATGCCGGTGTCCGTTCTTCGGACGGATTGGGTTTGTCTTCTACATCTTCACCGTCGCCTAACGCCAACAGCGTGACCGCACTGGCCAGTGGTGTGGACAGATCAGGGCGATTCGGTCTGAACGGTATCGAAGACCTGGGCAGCGGTTATCAGGCATTTTTCACACTGGAAGGCGATCTGTACCTCAACACCGGCAGCACCAATGTCAATACCGGCACCGATAAAAATACGGCTGCGGCGACTGCTGACAAGTTTTTCGAACGGGGTGCCTTTGTCGGCCTGGCTACACCCGCAGGCAATATCAGTCTGGGTCGTCAGCAAAGCTTAATCCGTGACATTATCGACGGCATTGACGCCATTGACGGACGCTTCACGTCGTTTAATCCCAACCTGCAGTACACCTCGCTGAATTCTCCTGCTCTGGTGACTTCGGCAGCGACTTACTACGGTACCGGCGACGGCGGTAACGGTTCGATGATGAGGCAGGACAATGCGGTCAAATATGTTGCCCAGGCCGGTTCGTTTTCCGGATCCCTGCTGTATTCACTGGGCGGTGTGGCCGGTGCGGCACAGGATGGCACCAGCACTGAAGCCGGTCTGACTTTTAAACAGGGACCGATAGCATTGGCCACAGCGTACGAAGTCCTGAACAATTCAACCAGTTTGCTCAAACTGAAAGCCTACACGCTGGGTGGACGTCTGACCGAGGGGGACTGGCAGGTATCGGCTAATTTCGGCAGCAATACCGCTGACAATACCGTCGCCACTCAGATCAAAACCGACATTTATTCCGTGGGGACCACTTATGCCGCCAGTTCCGCCATCGATCTGACTGTAGGCTATTACAACGTCAAACGCAGTTGGACCAATGACGTCAAGCCCAATGCATCAATCGATCGCATTATCGGATTTGCCGAATACAAATTTTCCAAAAATACGCTGGCCTATCTGGAGTTGGACTATAACAAATGGGGTGGTGACGTGACCCAGTTTCAGGGCGGCGCGGCGAATAAATCCACGACCACCGGATTTACAATCGGCCTGAACAAGAAGATCTAACTGCACTCGATGGTCAGATGCGTGCCGATGGCGGCATCCTGAAACAACAGGTGAAAGCCATGCAGGCGCATTACGGCCGCCACAATCGACAGACCCAGACCGTACCCCTCCTTGCCGGAGGGTGCGGGCTGGCCGCGATGAAAGCGCAGCAGTACGGCAGCGCGTTCTGATACCGGGATGCCGCAGCCGGTATCAATTATGTCAATGCGCACACACTCTTTAAGCGGTGCATCGACCTGAGCCAGGCATATCCGGACCGAGCCGCCCGCGGGTGTGAATTTAATCGCGTTATCAACCAGATTGCTGAGTGCCTCGAACAGCAGGTCAGGGTCGGCAAGAATGGTTGCGGTGCTCGTACATTCCAGACTCAGGTTCACACCGGCGTCTTCGGCCAGTGGTTCAAACAGTTCAAACAATTGCCTCAGTACCGTTTCCGGAGTCACAATGCGAAAACCTGATTTGCGCTGCCGGTTTTCGATTTCCGAAATCCGCAGCAGGGCGCGAAAGCGCGCCAGCAGGGTATCGGTTTCATCCAGTGCATTATCGAGCAACTGATGTTCGGACTGATCGGCGGGCAATTGCTGCTGTACCCGGTAGAGCATCAGACGCAGCCGGGTCAGCGGCGTGCGCAGATCATGCGCCACGGTATCGGTGACACTTTTTACTTCGGTCAGCAATCGTTCGATTTCTTCCAGCATGGTATTGACGATGGTCGATAACATGTCGAGTTCATCATGGCGGCCGGATATCGGCAGGCGCAAACTCAGTTCACCCTGCATGATGCGGTCGCTCGTGGTACGAATGACGCTGATTCTTTTCAGCGGGGACAGGCTCAGGGCAAATCCGCCCAGCAGTCCGAAAAATAAAATCACCGCACCGCTGACGATGAGCGCATTCAGAATGATGGATCTGATCTCGGCGAGCTGGGTGAAATCGCGACCGATAACCAGAATATTGCCGTTCGACAGACGCTGTACCCTGGCACGCGCCAGTCCCTGCACGGCCTGACTCGACGCAGAGGGAAACGGCGGGATACTGAACTGGGCGAATTGATGAATCCTGCCGTCCGCCGGCACACCGGCGGGTAACGCTTTCATGTTGCCGACTATCGGTGTTCCATCGGATTGGAACAATCCATACAGATTCGATCTGCGCAAATCGTAGATCAGCGCGTCATGCACGTCTTCAGCGACTTTGGCCGGTGCCAGATTGGTAAAGTTGCTGGCCATGGTCTCGATGCTGTCATCGATGCGATGCACCAGATAGCTCGAGGTCTGCCAGTAGATCAGACTGAGCAGGGCAACATTGCCCAGTGTGAAAAGTACGCCGAACAACATCGCCAGTCTGAACGTTGAAATGCGCCAGCGTTCACGCAGGCTGTTCGTCATGCTTCACCCAATACATAACCGGAGCCGCGTATGGTGCGGATCATGGCGGGCAGTCCGGGCAGGTTGATTTTTTTGCGCAAACCCATCATGTGCACTTCGATCAGGTTGGTGTACGGATCAAAATGGTAATTCCAGACCGCCTCAAAAATCATGGTGCGCGTGAGCACCTGGCCTGAATTGCGCATCATGTATTCCAGCAGTCGGAATTCGGTACTTTTCAGGTCCAGTGACTGGCCGGCGCGCTGTACGCTGCGTTCGATCAGATTCATGGTCAGGTCGCCGACCTGCAGCCGGACCATCATTTCGGGTGACTGGGTTGACTTCTGGCGCCGTAACAGCACTTCCAGCCGGGCCGTCATTTCATCGGTGGCAAACGGTTTGGTCAGGTAATCATCACCACCGGCGCGCAGGCCGCGCACCCGTTCATCGACATCGGAAAGCGCGCTGATCATCAGTACCGGTGTCTGAATTCCTGCTGCGCGCAACTGGGTCACGATGTTCAACCCATCCAGACCGGGCAGCATGCGGTCCAGGGTAATTGCCGCATAAACTTCCCGGCACGCCTTTTCCAGTCCGAGCCGGCCGTCGCTGACTACGTCAACCACGTAACCGTGCGCGCCCAGTTCTGCCGCAATTTCTTCAGCGGTAGTCTGATCATCTTCTATCGTCAAGATCCGAATGGCGTTGGCAGTTTGCATGGTCGGCCTAAGGTGTGTGGGATTCGGTGGTGGTTTGCGACCAGCCGCCACCGAGTGCGCGGATCAAATCTACACTGGATTTGAGCGCTTGCGTATGAATATCCAATGCCCGTCGCGATGCCGCCAGTGCCGCTTCCTGGGAAGTCACCACCTCCAGATAGTTCACTGCGCCCTCCCGATAACGGTTCAGCGCCAGAGTCAGGGCGGTTTCAGATGCGGTACGGGCCTGTTCCTGTTCCACGGCGCTTTGCTGACTGTATTTTAAAAGCGACAGATTATCTTCAACCTGCTGAAAGGCCGTCAATACGGTGGCGCGATATTCCGAACTTGCCACGTCCAGTGCCGCTTTGGCCTGATCCAGCTGTGCGTCGTGTCTGCCGGAATCAAACAGATTCAACAACGCAGCCGGGCCCAGACTCCAGAATGTATTCGGCGCAGAAAACAATCCGGCCCCACCGGTATTTTGCACCCCATACACCGCATTCAGTGACAGATTGGGGTAGTACGCGGCGCGCGCCACACCGATCTGGGCATTGGCTGCCGCGGTGCGTCGTTCAGCTGCTGCAATATCGGGGCGACGCAGCAGCAGTTCCGAAGGCAGCGCCAGCGGAATGTCGGGTACGGTTAATGTTTGCCCTGCAGGTGCAAGCCGGAAGCCCAAGGCAACCTGACCGGTCAGACTGGCTATGGCATGTTCAAGCAAGGCACGTTGCGCCAGTAACTGGGTCGCTTCAGAGCGCACCGAACTCAGCTGGGTTTGCGCTCTGGCCACGTCAATTCCGGACGCCACACCGCCGTCATGACGGCGCTGGGTCAGTTCCAGAGCGCGCGTATAGGCAGCAATGGCGTCGCTGTAGATCTGAATCTGTGCATCGATGCCGCGCAGGGCAACATATTCGTCGGCCAGACTGGCGTGCAGACTCAGCCTTACGGTTTCCAGATCGGCGCGACTGGCCTGGGCGCTGGCCTTGCCCGACTCAACCAGATTCCTCACCTGCCCCCAGATATCGAGCGTGTAGCTGGCTGACAGTCCCACCGTGTTGGCGTCATACACGTCCGGCTGGTTGGCACCACGCAGCGGCCGGTTTTTGGATTGACGGTTATCGGTCAGGCCCACAGCGCCATCCACACTCGGTCCCTGCGCAGCCTGCAATTGTCTGGTGTAGGCGGTGGCAGCATCATAGCGCGCCAGCGCTGCAGCCAGGGAAGGATTGGCCTGATCGATCTGATCCTGCAGCGCGCTGAGGATCGGATCATTGAACAGTTGCCACCAGTTGCCATGCGGCTGATCGTCTCTGGGGTGGGCTGGCTGCCACAGACTGTCATCCCAGGTGCCGGTCGGTATGGTGACAGCCGGTGCGTGATACACCGGCGCCAGAGAACAGCCGTTCAGCATTGCCATAGCCAGCGCAGTGCACAGGATGCCGGACTTCAGTTTCATGAATGATTTCCTTCTGCCAGGCGCACCTGATCACCCTGTTCCAGTGCATCGGGCGGACTGTCGATGAGGCGATCGGTTGCACTCAGGCCGGAAACAACCTCGACCGCGTTGCCCAGATCGCGCCCTATCTGTATCGGGTGATATTGCACATGATTGTCCGCAGTCAGAGTGGCGACCGACATGCCATCGCGGCGAAATACCAGTGCGGTAACCGGAATCTGCACCTGATTCGACTCGTGCGGCAATCTGAAATGCACATTGCCATAACCACCCGGCATGAGTTTGCCATCACGGTTATCGACCTGCAGTTCGATCTGCATGGTGCCGGAGTTTTCACTCACGGCATGCGAATTGGCGGTCAGTACCGCGGCAAACAGTTGGCCGGGCAGCCCGGGAATATCGAGCTGCGCTTTCATCTTGCCGGTAATCTGGTGCGCATAGTTCTGGGGCACATCTACATACAAACGCAAAACATGGACATCATCGACCGTAAACAATTCATGACCGGCATCGTGGCCGGCATTGATCAGCGCACCGATATCGGTTTTGCGCGCTGTGACGATACCGTCAAACGGGGCGCTGATCTGCCGGAAGGATTGCAGTGCACGCAGGCGTTCCACATCCGCCCGGGCTGCGGATACCAGCGCTTTTTTTGCTTCGTAGTCGCCATTTTTTTCATCGGCTTCCTGCTTGGATACCGAATCCGATTTCAGTAACGCCTGCCAGCGGTTGCTGGTGATTTCGGTCAGGCGCAGATTGGCCAGTGCCGTCTCGAGATTGGCTTCGGACTGCTTTAACTGCTGATCCAGTTCCGGCGTTTCAATTACTGCCAGCACTTCACCCGCCTTGACCTGAGTGCCGATATCGGCATTCCATTTTTTCAGATAACCGGTCACGCGCGAATAGACTGAAGCCGAATAAAAAGCCTGCAGGGTACCCGGCAATACCAGATCGGCGTCACCGGTTGACACTGTCGGATGAATCACCTTGACCACCGGCAGTTCCTGCTGCCCGGACAGTTTTACCAGCGCACTCTGGTTGCTGGCGCGAATGCCCACGCCGGCTGCAATCACCGCCGCGGCAATCAGGACAGCGACTGTGGCCTTGAGTTTCAGGTTGCCCAAGGGGGATTTGGTTGTTGTAACTGGAATATCGCTCACTCAATATCTCCGGAGGAAGAAGCAGGTTGGTGGTTGCGGTGCACGATGGAAAACACCACCGGCACGAAAAATAAGGTTGCAATGGTGGCCGCCATGAGTCCGCCGATGACGGCACGACCCAGCGGCGCGTTCTGTTCACCGCCTTCACCCAGGCCCAGCGCCATGGGTGCCATGCCGATAATCATGGCCAGTGCGGTCATGAGCACCGGGCGAAAGCGCGTAAATCCTGCCTCCAGCGATGCCTTGATGGCAAAGCCGGAATGCTGCAATCGTTCCCGCGCGAAGCTGACCACCAGAATACTGTTGGCCGTTGCCACACCCATGCACATGATGGCGCCGGTCAGGGCCGGTACTGACAGCGTGGTGTGGGTGGCAAACAGCATCCAGACAATACCGGCCAGCGCGGCTGGCAGCCCGGTAATGATGACGAAGGGATCGCTCCAGGATTGAAAGTTCACCACGATCAACAGGTAAATCAGCACCACGGCCGCCAGCAGGCCAAACAGCAGCGAGCTGAAGGCACTGTTCATGGTCTGCACCTGGCCGCGCAGGGTCACGGTCGATCCTTTCGGTCGGGTTGCTTCGTAGTCTTTCAATACCTGCGTAATATCCTGTGCCACACCACCCAGATCGCGCTGCTGGGTCGTGGCGAAAATATCGATGACCGGTTGCACTGCGTAGTGGGAAACCACCGCAGCAGAATTGGACCGGCTGATGGTAGCCAGACCGCCCAGAATAGCCACGCCCTTTTCTCCGCTGACCGATATATTGGCCAGATCGGACAGCGACTGGTTCAGATATTCCGGTGTTTGCGCCACCACCGGATACGACACGCCATTCTTTTTATTCAGCCAGAAAGTCGGCGCCACCTGCGCGCTGCCGGCCATCGACACCACCAGAGCGTTGGTGACATCGCGTTCGGTAATGCCGAGCTGTTTGGCGCGGCTGCGATCCACTTCGATACTGAGCTGCGGGTAGTTGTTGGCCTGCTGAATCCGCACATCGGCAATGCCGGCAATCCGGTGCATGGCGCGCATGAGTTGCTGGGCGTATTTCATGTTGGCTGCGCCATCCGGTCCCATCACCTGTACGTCAATTGGCGCCGGTGCACCGAAATTCAGAATCTGGCTGATCATGTCGGCCGGCAGAAAAGAAAAGGTGGTGCCGGGGAACTGGGCGGCCAGACTGATGCGCAGGCGGTTGATATAGTCGTCGGTAGGGTGGTGACCTTCTTTGAGTGAAATCAGGATATCGCCATCCTGAGGGCCGATCGTGCCGGTATTGTTGTAGACCTGATTGATACCGCTGACGGTCAATCCGATATTGTCGACGATGGCGCCGAGTTCAGTTTCCGGTACGTCGACTCTGATCTGCCGTTCGATCTGATCGAACAGTCTGGCAGTTTCTTCAATGCGTGTACCGACCTGGGCGCGCACGTGCATTTTGATCTGACCGGAATCCACACTCGGGAAAAAATTTCGTCCCAGCAGCGGCAAGAGGGCAAACGACAGCAGCACCACCGCCATAAATCCGGCGACGAAGGTTTTGCGGTTTTCCATGGCCAGCAGCAGGTAGGCATAGTAGCCGGCGCGCAGGCGGATAAAAAGTCGTTCGAAACCCTGCTGAAACCGCACCAGTGGATTCTTTGAATGGGATGGTGTGTGATGTTCCGGCTGCGCCATCTGCAGCAGATGGCCGGACGCATGTCCGTCGATGCTGTGCTGTCTGAGCAGATACTGCGACATGGTTGGTACGAGCGTGCGCGACAGAAAGAAGGAAGAGATCATGGCAAACATCACCGCTTCGGCCATCGGCACAAACAGGTAATGGGCAATGCCGTTGAGGAAAAACATCGGTACAAACACGATGCAGATGCACAGCAGTGAAACCAGTGCCGGCACCACAATCTGATGGGCTCCATCCATGATCGAGTCATGCACGGACTTGCCCTGCTCCAGATGCCAGTTGATATTTTCGATCGTGACCGTGGCATCGTCGACCAGAATTCCGACTGCCAGTGCCAGCCCGCCCAGCGTCATGATGTTCAGCGTCTCGCCGACCACATACAGGCCGATAATGGAAGACAGAATTGCCAGTGGAATCGAAATCGTAATGATCAGTGTGGAGCGCCAGCTGCCCAGGAACAGCAGTATCATCAGACTGGTCAGCAACGCGGCAATGATGGCTTCCTTGACGACGCCGCTGATGGCCGCCTTCACAAAAATTGATTGATCGCCGATGGCATCGATATGCACTGAAGCCGGCAGGGTTTCCTTGAGTTTGGGCAGCAGATTTTTGACGTTGTTGACAATGTCGAGCGTGGAGGCTGCGCCGCTCTTCAGAATCGTCATCAATACCGCACGTTTGCCGTCGACCCGCACAATGTTGGTCTGGGGTGGGTTGCCATCGCGGATCGTGGCAACGTCGCGCAGATAGATTAATGTGCCGTCGACAAATTTGACCGGTATATCGCTGAGCTGTTCGAACGCATCCGGGCTGTTGTTGAGTTTGATGCTGTACTCAAAGCGACCGATTTTTTGGGTCCCGACCGGGATAATCTGGTTTTGCGCAGCCAGCGCATTTTCGATATCTTCAGCCGAGAGTTTTTTGGCCTGCATGGCCTGCTGGTTCAGGTCGATCTGTATCTGTCTGACCTTGCCGCCATACGGTGACGGCACGGCGCTGCCCGGCACGGTGGCCAGCTGCGGCCGGATGAAATTCTGTCCAAAGTCAAACAGCTTTTGTTCGGTTTCTTCCAGACTGGACAGTGCCAGCTGCAGAATCGGTACGGTGGAGGCGTTGTAGTTCAGAATCAGCGGTGGCGTGATCCCGGGCGGCATCTGTTTCAATACGGTTTGGGAGATCGAGGTCACCTGCGCTGTCGCAGTGCGGATATCGACATTGGGCTGAAAGAATATTTTGACGATACCGTAACCGGCCAGTGACTGGGATTCAATATGTTCAATGTCGTTGACGGTGGAGCTCAGCGAGCGTTCATAGCTGTACAGCACACGGCCCGACATGTCTTCGGGCGACAGCCCGGTATAAGTCCAGACCACGCTGATTACCGGGATTTTAATATCGGGGAAGATGTCGGTCGGCGAACGCATTGCTGCCAGCGGGCCGAACAGCAGAATCAGCAGCGCCAGAACCACAAAGGTATAGGGTCGTTTCAGTGCAATACGTACAATCCAAAGCATGCGTTACCTCAAAGGTCCGAAAAATCAGGCTGGGTGGGTGGAATGGGCTGGATTATAGGCAGGGCAACAAATTGCCGCCATTAAACCTTTTTCATATTCAGGATAGGTAAAATTTTGGAAAATGCCGGTTTTGTCAGCCGATTTCTGTTCTTTAGATGGTATAAGAAGTTTAAAATGAGCAATATTCAAATCCTGCCCGACCTTACAACAGCCAATATGACCAAAAACCTGCTCAACTCACCTGACCGCCTGATAGCCCTGTTTGACCAGTCGCTGCGGGCCATTGCCGGCGTAGCGATTCAGAGTCGGCCCAATCCTGCCCAGAAAATTCTGGAGCACCACGCCGATGCGCAGACTGATGATAAACAGCGCCAACACAGCGCCGGCCTGATGCGGGTCAACCATGTCGGTGAAGTCTGCGCCCAGGCTTTGTATCAGTCACAGGGACTTTTTTCTCAGAGTGACGAATTGAAGGAGCAGTTCCGGCGCGCTGCTCGCGAGGAAGAAGATCATCTGGCCTGGACGGCGCAGCGCATTGCCGAACTCGGTTCGCACACCAGTCTGTTGAATCCGCTGTGGTATGCCGGCGCGTTTGCCATCGGCGCCATTGCTGCTGTGGTCGGTGACGCCACCAGTCTGGGGTTTGTGGTGGAAACGGAAAAACAGGTGGAAGCCCATCTGAACAGCCATCTGGACAGTCTGCCGGCCGATGATGCCCGATCACGGGCGATTGTCGTACAGATGCGCGATGATGAGATTGAACATGGTGAGGCTGCGCAGGCACTCGGGGCTGCGGAGTTGCCCGTGCCGGTCAAAGCGGTGATGACCGGGATGGCCAAGGTGATGACGACGGTGGCGTATTACATCTGATACTGTTTACGCTGTTCGAAATTCCCGGATTTTCTGCAATCCTATCTGCAAGGCTGGGATGCTTCGTAGGCTGGGATGCAATCCCAGCATCAACGGTTGAAATGCTGGGATTAAAGGAGTGTGCGCTGGCAGGCGCACACCGTTCCGCAGGCAAGGAGCAATGCTCCTTGAAACCCCTGCTACACCATCCCAGCCTACGAAGCATCCC